>Ga0209906_100039_pt1 | contig 263157 bp, 240 predicted proteins | sample FECB24metaG_FD_188303 | JGI IMG/M metagenome (GOLD analysis project Ga0209906, IMG submission 188303) | Cyanobacterial communities from the Joint Genome Institute, California, USA from Joint Genome Institute, California, USA - FECB-24 metaG... ...
CTTAATCCCCCCTTATCAAGGGGGGAAATTAGAAATCCTATTCCCTCCCCTTAACAAGGGGAGGGTTAGGGTGGGGTGATTCGAGGGATTATGATGCAATTCGAGTACTTGTGTATACACGGTAGCTCTTTTTAAGGGGGGAACCGGAATCAAAGTCCCCCTTTTTAAGGGGAGCCAGTCGCTTGCGTATTTTCCCCCCGTTGTGCGAACTGGCGTGGATTTAGGGGGATCGAAAATTTTTGATACCGACAAGAGGACTTTTCAAACATCCTCTTAAGCAGAGCTAAATAGTAATTTTGATTTTTAGCATTGTAGCCAAACTATCAGCAATACTTGCATTATCTAGTTTAGATTAAGAAAAGTAACTAAATTTGGTATTTGAGACAGACGTAGTGTAGTAAGTTTCAACACCAAAATATTGACTTTGTATAAGGAAGGCAACCAGTGACATCACCGCTACAACTTGCACAAACTGCTAACGAATCGTATCTGGCAGAATTTTTCCGTGAATCAGAGGGTAAGTGGCGATCAGAACGGCGCTACTACACTTTACCGGAGGGAGAAACCAAGGAGATGGAGAGTATGATTACCATCCGGTTTTTAGAGCAGGGATGCAATGAATTGCAAAAGCTTGCTCAGATGCACGATCTGTCAGACTCAGTTAGTTTGCTCTGCGGTGCGGAAGTTATTTGGGAAAGTACAGATGTGGTGAAGGCAAAGAAGGAGTCGAAAGGTTCTACGCTGTTTGGTGCTTTGGGAAGTATTTTGTATCGCGATCGCGGTTTTGCCACATCTAAACCAGTTACAGCTAAATATTATTTCTCGAACCCCAAAACTCTGTGCTTGCGAACTGAGTACAACGGCTCAGTGTTTGAGGAAGAGTTAAAACTTATTGGCAGCAAATACCGGACTAGACAAACTATTATCTCTCGCGCTGGAGAACAGTTGATGATTGGGCAGTATTTAGAAAAGAGAGTTGAGATTGATAGCAGGGAATAGGGAATGGGGAATGGGGAATGGGGAATGGGGAATGAGAAATGGGGGATGGGGAATGGGGAATAGGCATCTCCAGAAATTAATTATGCGTTACCTGAAATCCTTGTAGAGACCTTCGATGTCACGTCTCTACAAGAACAGATTACAACGTTTTAAGCGCTGGCAGCATCAGATTGCTTTAGAAAAGAACGCGTATTTAGCGACAGCATCACGCGTGAAACGCCAGTGAAGAGAACGCTGACACCTACAAGTGTGCCAAGAATCCAAGGTGCATTGAAGGGCCATTGGAACCAAATCATTGCGCCCAACACTAGAGTAATGATGCCATCACCAAGTACCCAAGTCCAGTTTTGTTGCGGACGTAACCGGAATGCCAAGATCAGTTCAAAGACACCTTCGGTTAGCAAGAAGCTACCTAACAACAAAGTCAGCGTCAGAATACCCGTTTGAGGGTAAATAAACAGCATCACACCTGTTGCAATATAAAGTCCGCTTAATAAAAGCTTCCAAACGAAGCCTCCCTGATCGCGCGTTTGAGTAGCGTAAACTAGTTTGGCAAATCCCGACGAGATTAGAATTACAGCAACCCAAGTCTCAGCAAAAATTGTCGAAATAGTCGGTATTGCGATCGCAATAACTCCCAAAATAGTCAAGAGAATGCCAGTCACTACTGACCCATTTATATTCTTGTTGATCTCATTAGAATTCTTGTTGGTTTCATCAGAAACGTTAGTTGTCATACAAATTTTTCCTTATGCTTAAGTGAACTCTACAAATAGGCTAGAGAATTTCTTAAGAAGAAGATAGAACCCTAAGATATACACCGTATAACAAGTTTTACTTAAGTTTTAAGAAACAGTAGAAGCTAATCGCTAAAAATACTTCATAAGATAGATAATTATCTGCCGGACTAGCGATGGAAAAAGATAATGAAGAGTTAGTTTCTCGCCAGCAATTTACACCTGTAGCTCAAACCCAGGTAATATTTCTTCCCCAGAGAGTAATGCTGGTATTGCAACTACCTCTACAGGCTGTCTTTGTCGATAAATCTCTACCTGTTGCTCTTGACGATTGATTAGCCAACCCAAGCACAAACCATTCTCTAGATACTCCTGCATTTTGTCTTGCAAGGGCTTTAAGCGGTCAGTTTCTGAGCGGAGTTCAATCACAAAGTCAGGCGTTAGTGGCGGGAATTTCTTACGTTCCTCAGCAGTCAGCGCTTCCCATCGCTGCAATTTTACCCAAGCAGCATCAGGCGATCGCTTTGCTCCATTCGGCAGCCTGAATATAGTCGAGGAACTAAAAACTTTTCCTAATTTTGTTTGACGGTTCCAGATTTCCAAGTCTGTAATCAGTCCTGCTTCCTGAGTTCCGCTTTCTCCTCCCACGGGTGGCACAATAATTACTTCTCCTGTTGCACTTAGTTCTAAATTTAAATCCTGGTTTGCTATGCAGAGTTGATAAAACTGTTCATCCGTAAGGTGAACGATTGGCTCTAGGTTTAGGACAACTGTATTCATTAAACTGCTCCTTCTTTATTCAAAGCGATCGCTTTCACTACGCTTTTTTGAATTAAGGTCAATCACCTGTCTGCTGATAAACATCGGGACTCCACTTCTCCATAAAACGGTCTGAATTGTTAAGTTCAGTAAATCCGAATCGTCTGTACAATTCATGTGCATCTTTTGTTGCTAGCAACCATCGACGCAAGCCCTGCAATTCAGGATAGGAGATAATCGTTTCCATCAGCCACTTGCCTAAACCTTGCTCCCGAAAAGGCTCTAAAATAAACACATCAGCAACATAGGCAAATGTGGCATGGTCTGTTATCAACCGGGCAAAGCCAATTTGTTGTTTGCTCTTATATAAACCAAATATAAGGGAATTTTGAATGGATCTCTGTAAAACCTCAAGCGGCAATCCTTTTGCCCAGTAAGAACTTGCAAGAAACTGGTGTATGACGTTCAGGTCTAGCTGATTGACATCTGTGCTGATTGAATACTCCCCTTGCAACCACTCTCGAATCATAAAAATTGACAGAATCTCAAATTTACGTTCAACATCTTACAGTATTCCTAAGAAGGCACACAGGCAGTTTCAGAATTAGGTCAACGAGAATTGCAACCCTCAGATCCCCGACTTCTTTGAGAAGTCGGGGATCTTGTCTTTTCATGTCTAATAATGACTTCCCGATTTGCGCTGATGCACTGCGGTGACACCATCTTGATTTAGCACTTTGCCATTCTCGACAGTCGCATAAACCAGCCAATGATCGCCAGATTCCATCCGATTTTTTACGGAGCATTCGAGGTATGCCAGAGCATCCGTAAGTATGGGAGAACCGTTTTCTGTTTCTTGGGCGTTGACATCAGCAAATCGGTCTTGTCCTGGGCCAAACGGTTTGAGGAAGTGCTTCATCAACCCTAAGTGATTGCTTTCTTTGAGGATGTTGAGGACAAATTTATTACCTGAGTGTGTCAGAGTTTCTACTGCGCGGTCTTTGGCAACGGCTATGGTTAAACCGGGGGGATTAAAGCTGGCTTGAGATACCCAGGAGGCTAGCATAGCACTGGATCTCTCGCCTTCTTTTGCAGTGAGAACGCAAAGAGAACCGACAATCCGACCAACAGCTTGTTCTACAGTAGTGGCAGGTTGCCTTGGCGATAGCGAAGCGCTGCTGCGAAGCGCAGATCGCACTTTCTTAGCTTTCTTCAGTGCTTGGGCAAAGTCGGTTCCGGCTTCTTCACACAATTGCAGAGTCACATCGTCGGGTTTGAATTTGACGCGGATGGTGTCAAAACCAAATCGGTAGCCAGCATCTTTAAGTTTGCCTTCAATTAAATCAACTGCTTCACCACTCCAGCCAAAGGAACCAAACACACCAGCGAGCTGATTGTTAGTAGCAGTAGATAGGACAATCCCTAAAGCTGTTTGCACGGGTGTGGGTGCGTGACCGCCGAGGGTGGGGGAACCCATGACAAAGCCAGCAGATTTTTCGACAGCCGCACGGATATCTTCTGGCTCGGTAAATTCGCAGTTAATCGATTCTACAGCGACGCCAGCTTTTGTGATGCCACGAGCGATCGCCTGGGCTAAAGTTGCAGTATTTCCATAAGCTGAAGCATAAATTAACGCTACTGTCAAATCAGCAGATGTCTGCTGTTGGCTCCATTCCCGATAAGCTTTGGTGAGGTCGATTAAGCCATAGCGCACCAAAGGCCCGTGTCCAGTGGCATACATTCTCACGGGAAAATCGGCTAGTTTATCCAGCGCTGTTTCAACTTGACGGGCGTGGGGAGCCATCAAGCAATCAAAATAATAGCGTCTATCTTCGTTGTAGATTTCCCAACCTTCATCAAATACCTGATCCCCGCAAACATGCGCTCCAAATAACTTATCTGAATACAAAATTTCTGTTTGCGGGTCATAGGTGCAAAGTTGATCTGGATAACGGGGGTTAGGGGTGGGAATAAATTGCAAATAGTGCCCCTTACCTAAATCCAGTGTTTCTTCCCCACGCATCACAATTATTGGTAAATCTGGGTTTTCCAGTGCTCCACGCAAATTTTTTGCCCCAGGATTGGAACAAATAAAGGTGATTTGAGGGGCAATTTCCAGCAAAGCTTTTAAAGTTGCAGCGCGGTTGGGATTGACGTGACCCAAAATTACATAATCTAGTTCTTCGACATGGAAACGCTGCTGTAATGCTTCTAAATAAATCTCTGTAAACGTTTCCCCAGGAGGGTCGATGAGGGCAGTTTTATCACCTTCAATTAAATAAGAATTAGCAGTTGTACCCTTGGCAAGAGCGTATTCAATTTCAAACCTGAGCCTTGACCAACTGCGCGATCGCAGTACTCTTGTGTCTGTAGCAATTGGATAAACTTGAACGTCACGGGGTTTATTTGTTGACATGGCTTTATTGGGGACTGGGGACTGGGGACTGGTTACTCTGAAGACGGGGAAAAGGTTAAAGGGTAAGGGGATGGTTTTTCCCTTTCCCCCTTACCCCTTTCCCTTTCCTCAATTCCTGATGTGCAATCATCAGTCTCTAATAATGATTACCGACTTTGCGATGGTGGACTGCTGTTAGTGCATCCGGCTTAGAAACCCGACCGGCGTAGACGGTGCTGTATACTGCCCAGTGGTCGCCGCAGTCCATCCTACTGACGACTTCGCACTCCATGTAGGCGAGGGCGTCGGTGAGGATTGGGGCACCATTTTCGGCTGGCTGGGTTCTCACACCTTCAAAGCGATCAGCACCAGGGGCGAACCGCTTCAAAAAGTGTTTCATGAGTTTTTGGTAATTTCCTTCTTCTAAAACGTTGAGGACAAAGCGATCGCCTACTTGCATTAGTGATTCAATTGCTCTGTCTTTGGCTACCGCAATAGAGAATCCTATCGGTTTGAAGCTAGCTTGACTCACCCAAGAGGCTAACATCGCACTTGAGACATCGCCTTTTTTAGCAGTGATGATATATAATCCACCACTGATTCTACCTAAAGCTTTGTCTAAGTCTGCACTCAGAGATTTCATGGCTTTGATACTGCGATCGCGTCCAAGCCATTGCCCTAAGTCTGTACCCGCTTCTTCACACAGCTTGTAGGTGTTTTCTGTGGGCGTTTGTTTAATCCGAATCGCTGGGAAAACTGTTGTTAAACCCAAATTTCGGAATTTACTCAGTAAAGGATCTATCGGCTCATCATCGCCACCGCCAGTTTCAAATACGCCTATGGCTTGTTTTTCTTTAGCAGAGCCTAAAACTGTGCTGAGTGCAGCTTGGATGCTTGCAGCACCAGAAGCGGGAGGTAGACCAACCACAAGTCCACTACAGCGGCTAACTAGTTCTCGCAACTCTTGTAAATCTACTTCTGATCCCAAATCCACAATTTCCACGGCGATACCAGTTTTGCTGATCCCATTAGCAATTGCTTGAGCTAGGCGATCGCTATACCCATATTCGGAAACGTAAAATATCCCTACTGCTGTTTCTGCCTTGGTTTGGCTTTGGCTCCATTTGCGGTAGCGTCCAGTTAGTTCCTCAACATTGTGAGATAATAGCGGCCCGTGACCTGTGGCAATCATGCCAATATTTTTCAGTTCCCCCATCCGCTTGAGAGCAGATAGAACTGACCGCGCATTCGGCCCCATTAAGCATTCATAGTAATATTTAAAGTCTGCTTCGATAGCCGCCAAGTCTTCGTCAAACGTGCTATCTGAGCAATAGTGCAACCCAAAAGCATCGCAGGTATAGAGAATTTGGGTTTTGTGGTCGAAGCTGAAAATGGTATCAGGCCAGTGTAAATTTGGGGCAATTACAAATTCAAATTCGTGACCATTGCCTAAATCTAAGCGATCGCCATTTTTTATAATCCGCCGCTTAAATGGTTGATGTACCAAATCCTCAAGAAACTGAATCGCCACTTTAGAACCAACAACGGTGATATCTGGAGCCAGTTGCAGCATATCTTTAACTAAGCCGCTGTGGTCTGGCTCGGTGTGGCTGATAATCAAATAATCAATCTCTTTTGGGTCGATTAGCCCGGTGAGCGTATCCAAATATAGTTGACGAAACTTTTCGTGGGAGGTATCAACTAAAGCAGTTTTCTCACCGCGAATGATAAATGAGTTATAAGTAGTACCGTTTTGCAGACCGAACTCAATATCGAAGCGATCGCGATCCCAGTCCAAAGAGCGAATTGCCGTAGTCTCTTGGGCGATTTCCACAGTCTGTATGGTGAGCCGTTTTTCAGTTTTTTCGGTGAGTGCTACCATAACTCCCTCCTTGACAAATTGAGTATTTATTCCTCTGGTTTTATTGTTACACGCCGGGAATGTTAAATTTTATTAAAAAACCTATGACTGACTTAAAAAAGTTAAAAGTGTGAAACTACAAAAACACCCAGAATACAGAGAAAATCTTTGGTTAGCTCTGGAGATTGGGAATTCTCGATGGCATTGGGCGTTATTTATCGGCAAAACTCTGGAGTGTGTTTGGGATACTGACCATTTACCTGAGTTTGTCATACAGCAGATGGCTCAATGTCGAACACTAGATGATTTGCCAACAGAAATCTTTCCACTTAATAAGCAAAGTGGGAGACAAAAAGAAATTATTGCAGAAACATCTTCTTATCTACCCATCTTCGTAGCTTCTGTAGTTCCTCAGCAAACAGCGCTTTGGCAGAATTATCCTCATATTCGCATTATTACATTAGACCAAGTACCGCTGAAGGGAATGTATCCCACGTTGGGAATTGACCGCGCCTTAGCTTTGTGGGGTGCGGGGAAAACCTGGGGTTTTCCGATGTTAGTTATTGATGCTGGAACAGCACTTACTTTTACAGGTGCAGATGCTAACCAATGTCTGGTTGGGGGAGCAATTCTACCGGGATTAGGCTTACAGTTTGCAACTCTAGGGCAAAACACAGGACAATTACCACAGTTAGAAACAGAGGTGATTACATCTCTACCCTCACGTTTTGCACTCAACACAGCAGAGGCAATTCAAAGTGGAGTAATTTACACTTTAGTAGCCGGAATAAAAGATTTTATTGAGGCGTGGTGGCATTTATTTCCTGAAGGAAAGATTGCGATTAAAGGAGGCGATCGCACTTTATTGATAAACTATCTGCAAGCCCAATTTCCCAAAATTGCTACACGCTTAATTATGGAACCAAATTTAATTTTTTGGGGAATGCAAAAAATGGTAACGGAGAATGGGCAATAGTAATCTGAATTTTCACAGCAAGCAGATAGCCCAAAGTACTGATAGCATAAAATTAAGAGAGAAGTTTACCACTGGTGACACTATGCCTCAAACTTCACAGCTAGATGTGATTATGCAGCAATTGGATGCCCTTTCGTTAGCGGAATTGCTAGCAGTTAAGGCAAAAGTCGATGCCTTGATTGAAGGCCAATCGTTGCCATTAGGTAACGTTCAAATCACTCAAAATACTGCTTATAGTGGTAGTTATCGTCAGTTTACATTCATTCTTAATGAAAATAGCGACGTTGATATACTTGCTGCACTTACAACCATAAACCCACCAATAACAAATACAACAAATCGCTTCCTAGACTGGTTACGAGAATTAAGGCAAAATCAAGTTGCCCAATTTTTTGAATCGGAAGCAAAAAATGATGCTTCCTTAGAACAGGTAATAGAACTAGTTGATGAATGGATGGCTGATGAGTCAGGATATGATGAGGAAACGTATCCTCAGATTGAGGCAGCTTTAACTCATAATCGGCTGCCAGTATAATAGCAAAGATGAGTAGAGTCATATTGTTAGATACTCATCCCCTGAGTAAAGTAACGCATCCAAAAATAGACCCAAAAGTACAGGAGTGGTTGAAATATTTACGAGAAAATAAAACTGTGATGCGTGTGCCAGAAATAGCCGATTATGAACTTCGGCGTGAACTATTGAGACAAGGAAATCAAAAGAGTATAAATCGCCTCAATAAACTTAGCCAAATTTGTCTCATACCCTTAACTCCCGAAACGATGCGAAAAGCAGCCGAGCTATGGGCATGGGTGCGAAACCAAGGGAAGCCTACAGCAAGCAATGATAGCTTGGATGGTGATGTAATTCTTGCCGCGCAAGCAATTCTCCAATTGAAGAGTTTTGATGAAATGATAGTTGTGACAACAAACTTGAAACACATATCACGCTTTGAGAGCGAAGGAATAGGTGTAGCAGATTGGCAGCAAACTCTCAATGATTTAGTTTAATTAATCTCACCGCTTTTATAGAAGAAATACATAACTTACTTTCCGCCAATTATTAATTCCCTTTAATAAATTCCCGAATATCTTCAGCCACAACTCCAGCACAAGATTCTGGTAAATTGTTTCCTGCATGAGCAATCATTTTCAACTCAACCTTCGGAGTGAGTTGAGCATAAACCCGACTTTTAGCTAAAGCATCTGGTGTATCTTGACCACCTTGTAAAATAAAAACTGGGACTTCGATCATGTAGAGGCGCTTTTGCAGTAATTCCGCTTCAATTTCTGCCTGTTTTCTTTTGAAAAGTAACTGACAACCAATGGGATATGGCAACAGTGCCTGACGCAGCTGTAAGTCCTGTATAATTTTTTCATGCCAACCTAGCATTTTAGTCAAAGGACTTAGCGATCGCAACACTTTAACTAATAATGGTGGATAGTTAAGTAACCGCCGCATTTTCTTGCAATGCTCTTCTTGTCCTTCTATCCCTACACCTTCTGGTGCTAGCAGTACCACACCATAAACTTTTTCTGGATACTTTAGAGCATAGCTAGCAGCAACCCAGCCCCCAAGAGAATGCCCTACTAAATATACCCTTTCTAGCTTCATAGCTTGTAAAAACTCAGCCAAACACTCCACTTGTAAGTCAATCGAATGGTGAATATTAGGATTCTCTGATTCCCCAAACCCTAATAAATCAGGTGAGAAGCAATGGAAATATTGTGAAAGCGACTCCATCACAGATATCCATTGACTACTATCATTCCAAGCACCATGTAAAAAAATTACAGGAGTTCCTTCACCGACTTCACGCCAGAATAATAGCCCTTGCGAAAGCTTTCTCCGGGAGTTACGTAATAGCGTATCCATTTTAATTTAGTAGTTAGCTTTTAGAGTACTAGTAAATAGTTATCGGTCATTAGAAACTGACAAAAGACAAATTACTAATGACAAAATAGTTTTATGCTAGCGTTGTTAGACCATTCAAGTAATCTTGTAATTGCCGAGTATGGTCGTGAGACATCTGTCCTGGAGGTAGCGAATTCAGGGGGAAAGCCTGGATTTCCATGACTTCCAAAGTATCCTGAACATCCATTCTCCCATGCACTTTGGCCTCAACCACAACACAAATTGAATGAATTCTGGGATCGCGGTCTGGTGCAGAGTAAACTCCCACTAAACGTAGAATTTCCGCCAATTCCAGTCCTGTTTCCTCTTTCAACTCCCGACGAATTGTAGTAGGAATATCTTCTCCCCAATCCACCATACCTCCTGGCAATGCCCAACGACCATCGTCGCGTCGCCTAATTAGTACAATGCGACCATCTGGTAAAATTGGGATGATACTAGTGCCAGTAATGGGATGCCGAAATATGATACCCAGTACCGTTTGTCCATAGCGCCATAGGGTACGTGTGGACTGTAAAGCTGCCGGAAAAAATGCAATAACGTTCAATCTTCAAATTTCTGTATTGTACTTTATAATTCCCTACCACTAACATGATAATCAACCAATCAAATGTTAGTTGAGTTTTGTTTTATACAAAAATGTTTGTGATTTGGGATCATATTCTAACGATTCCCGTAGAATATGGTTAATTCTAACATCAGGTTTAAATAAATTTGCTATGTCTATATATATAATATTCATGAACTCATCGGATTTTTCATTTAATAGCTAGCATTAGCGTAGTTGAAAGCAGCAATCAATAATGATTTTTCAACACAGATGCAGAAAATGAATATAAAAAATTTGGTGTTGCATAATTTGATTGCTTTCATCACATCTTGAGATTTAATTAGTGATTTTAACTCTCTACTATTTCCTAATTAAAATTTAATTACATTAATTATCCGATTGTTTCAAAAATCACAACTAGTAGTTAGCTAATTTATATCTAACTACCCTATTTGGAGCTAAGAAAGACGCCGTGTGCGACTTTTCTGAAATTGTCATCCTGTAAACACTTCTGCGGGATTTTGCTACAACATGACAATAAAGTTGCACATTGCGTAAGAAAAAGTATTTTTCATCTAGCTAACAGCTACATAATTTTGAAGTAATCTTGACATAATACAGTGGAATGCGATAGACTAGTATACTGTTAAAAGTTTATTAATTGCTGAACTAGGTTAAAAGTATATCAATAACATTGGTAGCTGATATTGCCTATGTGATGCCTAGTTGCCCGTTTTTTGTTGTTTATTAATGAGGTGAACATGGCCAAGCGCCGTAACCCGAAAAAAGAAAAGGCGCTACGGAACCAGGCTTATGCCCGGAAGTTTCGTAAACGGACTACGACAGGAAGAATGCAGAGAAGGTTCCAACAAAGACCGCCAAAGAGTGAGGAAGAAGAAGGCGCAGCAGCAGCTGATACTGAATAAGTTGCCTGTTACAATCCTTGCTTTTTGAGTCTTTTAGTGATCAGGGCGTACATTTATTTGTATGCCCTGATTTATTACTAGGGATTGGGTACTGAGGACTTGTACTGAGCGGCTTGCCTTGAGCGGAGCCGAAAGGAGCCGAAGTATTGGGGATTGGGTATTGGAAAGAATTCAGTTATTAATCCCTAGTCCCCAGTTCCCCTATTGAGCGATTCGCGGGCCGCAAGGAGTGCTTTCCTTACCTGTACAAAGCCAGTACCACCATAACTGTTACGTGCTGCAACAACTTGGCGGGGAGATATCGCCTCATAAATATCTGCGGCAAATGCTGGATGTAATTGTTGCCACTCCTCCAATTTCAAATCTTTTAAAAGTTTACCTGCGGCAATACTGGTTTTTACTACTTTCCCTACAAGGTTGTAAGCTTCACGGAAAGGGACGCCTCGCGCTGCTAGATAATCTGCTACATCGGTAGCATTGGAAAAATCTTCCGTCACGGCTTCTGCTAAGCGCTGAGTGCGAAATTCCAAACCTTCCCTCAGCAAAATCGTCATTGCTTCAAGACAAGCTTTGACTGTGTTGACACTATCAAATAGACCTTCTTTATCTTCTTGCAAGTCTTTGTTGTATGCCAGGGGTAACCCTTTCATAATCACTAACATCGCTTGAAGATGACCAAATACACGTCCCGTCTTTCCCCGTACCAATTCTGGTACATCGGGGTTTTTCTTTTGGGGCATGATACTGGAACCTGTGGCACAGCTATCTTTGAGAGTGACAAAGCGAAATTCTTGAGATGACCAAAGAATGACTTCTTCTGCAAGACGGCTGAGGTGAACCATGATCAAGCTAGCAGCACACAAAAATTCGATCGCAAAGTCGCGATCGCTAACTCCATCTAAGCTATTAGCATAAATACCTGCAAAATCCAAGAGTTCGGCTGTGTAGTGGCGGTCAATCGGGAAAGTAGTTCCCGCCAAAGCACCGCATCCCAAGGGTGAGATATTCACGCGGCGAGAAACATCTCCCAAACGTTCCCAGTCACGTTGCGCCATTTGAAAGTATGCCAATAAATGGTGAGCTAAACTTAGCGGTTGGGCGCGTTGCAAGTGGGTATAGCCAGGGATCAGGGTTTCAACGTGCTGATCAGATATATCTACTAAGACAGTTTGAAATTCCCGTAGTTGACTTTTGATTTGTTGGATTTGGTCACGGAGATAGAGCCTAGTGTCTGTACCTACTTGGTCATTACGCGATCGCGCCGTATGCAGCTTTTTACCCACATCGCCGACAATTTCCGTCAATCGTCGCTCAACTGCGAAATGTACATCTTCAGCATCGACACCAGGGTGAAATTTTCCTTGGCGGTATTCTTGGCGAACTTGTTCTAAACCAGCAACTAGTTGCTCTCCTTCTTCTGGGGAAATAATCCCCGTGTGAGCCAGCATTTTGGCATGAGCTTGAGAACCAGTCAGGTCATATTCTATTAATTCAATATCAAAACCGATACTGGCATTAAAACGGGCGATCGCCGGATGTAATGATGATTCAAACCGCTGGCTCCAAGTTTGTTTTTCGGTCATAGAGACGAGGGAAGAGGGAGGGGGAGCAGGGGGGAGGGGGAGCAGGGGGAGGGGGAGCGGGGGAGAATAAATACAAATACTATCTCTTATCTTCTGCCTCCTGCCTTCTGCCTCCTGCCTCCCGACTCCTAACTTTTAAATTTAACCATAGCTAGTGAGATTCCGAATAATATAACCAATGACCAAACCAATCAACAAAGCCCACACTTGACCCGTCTGTATAAAGTGGCTCCAAGATTTTTGAATTTGACCCATAAGGTCTGGGTCGGTAATTGTTTGCGCTAGTGCCGTCAAATTTACGGGCAGATGCCAAAGTACCTGAGATATCAAATCGCTGTAGTGGCTCATATTTGATGATTATGGGGTTATGGGCTGCATTTTTTAGTTATAAGTAGCCGATGTAACAAGTAACTCCCGCGATCGCGCGTAGCGTTTGCGGTAAGTACGTCACTGTCATAACCTAAGATGCTGGCGATGCCAACCGCAATTTTTCGGCTGTTCGCAAAATTTGCCCCGCTAAAACTGCTGCACCAAAACCGTTATCAATATTTACTACACCTACTCCAGCTGCACAAGAATTAAGCATTGTCAATAGCGGTGCTAGCCCACCAAAACTTGCACCATAACCGATGCTAGTAGGAACAGCAATCACGGGACAACTTGCCAAACCTGCGACAACGCTGGGTAAAGCGCCTTCCATTCCCGCCACGACAATCAATACTGATGCTGACTCGATGACGTGGCGGTTACTCAGCAAGCGGTGAATTCCAGCGACCCCGACATCCCAGAGGCGCTGTACCCGAAAACCAGAAAGTTCGGCTGTAACAGCAGCTTCTTCAGCAACAGGTAAATCAGCAGTACCAGCAGAAAGAATACCGATTTCACCCCCAAACTGTGGTTCGATGGTAGGAGGAGCGATCGCACAAATTCGCGCCGATTCGTAGTATCGCAAACCGCTAACTTTTGATTGCAGTGCGGCATAAACTTCTGGTTCAATCCGGGTTGCCATTACCACCGGGTTGCGGAGGCGCATCACCTCCATAATTTGAGCAATCTGCTCAGGAGTCTTACCTGGCCCCCAAATCACCTCTGGGAAACCAGTTCTCAGCGTGCGATGGTGGTCAATTTTGGCAAATTCACCCACAGATTCATAGGCTAAGTCTTTGAGTGAGTCTAATGCTATATCTGGAGTCACTTTACCATTGGCAACCGCTTCTAGGAGCGATCGCAAAGTTTTGTCATTTGTCATTTGTCATTTGTCATTGGTAATTATTCTTAGTCATAGTTAAAAGTTCATAGCCCAACAACTCATGACTAAAAACTATTGACTAATCCGTTATTTTGATTTCATGAATGTTCCAGAATGCACCACCAAGGGCGGAGAATCTAATACCTTCAAAACGATTACGTACTGCTGATAATGATAAGGGGTTAACCAAGTAAATAAACGGCAAATTTTCCTGGGTAATCTGTTGAGTTTCAGCATAAATTTTTTTCCGCTTCGCTTCATCTAATTCCCTTGCCGCTTGAATGTATAGCTTCCCAATTTGCGCTTCCCAAGGAGCCACCTCCCAACCTTGAATCGGCTTTTGTCCTGCTTGGGGTTTCTGATTAAACATATGCAATCCACCTTCGGGATCCCAAACATTAGCTCCATCATTTGGTTCTAAACCACCAGTCAGACCTAGCATAGAAGCTTCCCAGTCTAGAGAATTAGAAAGCTTATCTGTGTAAGTATTCCATGCTAATGGAGTGAAATCAACTTGAATACCGATTTTGCTTAAGTCTTGTTTAATTTGCGAACCAATTGCTTCGCGGATCTTGTTTCCAGCATTAGTGAGCAACGAGAAGCGGACACGATTTCCCTGAGCGTCTACTAGTTGCTTTCTGTCGTTATATTTGAATCCTGCTTTTACTAGCAATTCCCTCGCTTTTTCTAGATTATAATTGTAAACTTTTAACCCTTCTTTAGGCGAAAGAAAATAGGGGCTTTGCACGGTAAGTGGTGAATCTTGTGGAGTGCCCAAACCGCGAAAAGTATTATTAATCATTGTCTTGCGATCAATTGCATAGGCGACTGCCTGCCGAAATTCTACAGTATTAAACCAACGCGACTTTACTGGATCGACTAGCGCTTTTCCATCCCTTTTACCTTTATTCAAATTGAACAAAACAAACGTCGTACCAGTTGATGGACCACCATTATAAATTTTGAAATTACCCTGTTTTTCTTGCACTTTTAGCAAAGAAAAATAATCTGGCGACACAGCCTGAGTATCTAACCCACCAGAACGAAATTGTAGCAAGGAGGTATCTGTTGATTCCACAATTTGCCACACTATTCGTTCAATATAAGGTTGAGATTCTCCTTTAAGTCCTTTGCGCCAGTAGTAGGGATTGCGTCGGAACACTACACGCTGACTAGTATCGTAGCGCTCTAGCTTGTAAGGGCCGTTGACGATAATTTGGTTGGGAGGAGTATCAACACCCCACTTTGATAGAAATATGGGCTTACCTTCAGCGTCTTTTGTTTTCACTGATTCCCGTAGTGCATGGGCTGGTAAAATCGGGTATCCTGTAGCACTACGCAAAAATGGGGCAAAGGGTTCTGGGACAGTAAACTCAACCTGCCGATTATCGATTTTTCTCACAATTGGCAGCTTCCGACTTTCGCCAATTCTCAAGACATCTCTAACATCTGTGGGGATTGCTTCGTTGAAGTAAATGTCGTTGTAAGTAAACACCACATCGTCTACTGTGAGCGGCTGTACATCAGACCATTTCAAACCTTCGCGCAGAGTAAAAACAATCTTTAATTTATCATCAGAAAATTGCCAGGATTCTGCTAATGCTGGCTCAACTTCACCAGTATCATAGTTTTCGGTGATTAATCCTTCGTAAATCAGAGGAAAAACATTCGGAATCTCCTGACTGAGCGCGTAGTTAAAGGTTTTGGGGTCACTAAGAATGGCACTTACCAATTGCGGTACTTGAGCGGCTGCGCTTTTGAAGTTAGCTGGGTTACAGGCGGTAACTGTAAGCGCTGTTGCCACAGCCAAAATTATTGGCAACCAAAAACGTTTAATTACAGTAACGATACTACTAGCAAATTTCATAATTTAAATACACAAATAGTGGAATCAATTTGACTGAGACTGTAGCCAACCGAGGAAGTTTTGAGTTTTATTAAAATACTGAACACCAGTACTCCGTAAAATTTCTGTAACTTCGCGCTTACCAAATTCATTGGAATTAGCGCTTAAAAATACTTTAATTTCACTAGAATGCAGGCGTGCGTGATGAACTATACACTCTAAAATCAATTTATCCATAAGATGCTTTTCGAGAATATTTTTATTTAAACTACCCAGAATAACTTCACTATTTAATGTAATCATTTCTGCTTTATTATTGAGCTTATTAAATGCTAGATAAAAGCGTAGTTCAATATCGTTTAGTCGCTCAATAAGCCCGATCTTAGATTTTCTTAACAGGTTAACAACTAATTTGGCTGTTTGTGAATTTTCATCTCGCTCTGCTTCGCTAATGTTGATATCTAAAGAGCGGATGAAAGCTTCATTGTATTTCTTCTCGTGCTGTAAAGTTGCCAAAGCTTCTACATAACAAATGCTTGGAATTGCTAGGCGCACAGATGGAGGTGTATTTTGCCAGAAATCTTCTGCTTGCAAATCTTGTCCTTTAGCAATGCTCATCAAAAAATTAGTTTCAACGTAAACTATCACTGAAAATTACTAATAAGCTTGTTGAGTAGTTACCTTTTCTAATAATTGCAATAAACCAATTTCTGCAATTTCTTTTGAAGCTGGCGGTATTTCGGAGTTCCAGTGAGTAGACAAATCACTCAGCCAAGCTTCTGTTAGTCCTGTAAGGTACAGACTAAATATCTTTTTGTTGCTGAATTCTGGCTCGAAATGACTTAGTACGTCAGCACTATTAAGACTGATAATTGATTTTGACAAGTTATTGCCATCCCATTTAAAAATGAGAATATTTTCCACGTCAACAAGCATAGCAAAGGGAATCAGTGTTTTTGCAGCTTGCAAATAATCAATGAGTCGCCAGATAGCCTTCTCTTTTACATCTTTTATTTTTAAATCAAATGGAAAACCATGAACTTCACCTATCAAAACAACTTGCCCATCTTTGTTTAGGGCAACAATATCAGGAAAGTCTACATCTTCTAAGTTTGTAGCTTGCATTGCTCTAATTTCCCACCAAGTTAAGGTTTGCTTGCTGTTATCAATCATTAATTTTCATCCCACTCAGTATTCAATATTTTTAACGATTGGCTAAAGAAAAGTTACTCTGAAGCAACTAGCAAAATAACGGCATAAGCACAAATTCCTTCTTCGCGTCCAACAGGGCCTAGTTTTTCGTTGGTGGTAGCTTTGATGCCAATTTGATTCGGTTGTAATTCTAAAATAGCTGCTAGCTTGTCACGCATCTTCTCAATGTGCGGTTTTAATTTGGGACGTTCTGCTACTACTACTGAGTCAATATTTCCTATCTGCCAGCCTTGATCTTGAATCAGCTGATGTACTTGAGTTAATAGTACTAAACTATCTGCTCCTGCCCATTGCGGATCGCTAGGCGGAAAATAATGACCAATATCACCCAAGGATAATGCCCCAAGCATGGCATCCATAATCGCGTGTGTTAGCACATCAGCGTCACTATGCCCTAACAAACCAAGTTCGTGGGGAATTTGAACTCCTCCTAAAATTAAAGAGCGATCGCTCACCAATCGGTGGATATCGTAGCCGTTACCAATACGAATATTCATTTTTTTGTCATTTGTCATTTGTCATTTGTCATTTGTCATTTGTCAAGGGTAGAGACGCGATTAATCGCGTCTGTAAAAGGGTCAAGGGTTATGATTTATGCTCCCCCTCTCCCCCTCCTCCGATTTCTTCAGCAAATCGGGACGGCGATCGCGTGTTCTTTGAATTTGTTGTTCATAACGCCATTGTGCGATCGCTGCGTGATTTCCAGAGAGTAATACTTCAGGCACTTTTAACCCCCGAAAATTTGCTGGACGAGTGTATTGAGGATAGTCCAACAACCCTTCCTCAAAACTTTCTGCTGTTAGAGACTCCTTTTTGGCTACGGTTCCTGGGAGGAGACGCACCACGCCATTCAGCAAAGCCATTGCTGGAATTTCTCCACCTGTCAAAATAAAATCACCCAAAGATACCTCACGAGTGACCAAATGTAGTACCCTCTCGTCTACCCCTTCGTAATGCCCACAAATCACCACTAATTGGTCATAATTTGCCGTCAACTCTCGTAACAGAGGTTGATTGATTGTTTGACCCTGTGGACTCATCAAAATGACTTCTCTACGAGGTAAAATCGGCAGCGACTCCACAGCAGCAAAGATTGGTTCTGGTTTCATCAGCATCCCCACACCGCCACCGTAGGGTTCATCATCTACTTTCCGATGCTTATCAGTGGTAAAGTCCCGTGGATTAACCAGATGCACTTGGGCAATCTGTTTGGTTAAGGCTTTACCCAGCAGCCCAGAATTTAGAACTGAGGTAAAACAGTCAGGAAACAGCGTAACTATATCAAAGCGCACAGTTATTCGTATTCAAGGACACTAATCTTAAATTTGAATGTCTAGCAAACACAAGAAGCCAATGTCTGGTAGAAGTATAGATAAACTTTATCAGTAGTATCTATAAGTACCAGAACTCAGACTTTTGGTGGGAGCAAAAGTTTTTCTAATTACTTAATTTATGTTTAAATGTTGTCACAACTACATTTAAATTAATAATCATATCAAGTTAGCAACTTCCAGGATGCATCGAGCCAGCCTCAGAAAAAAGCGTGTCAAGACCTGCTCGCCCCCAATGGAGGGTAAACCTACCCCCCTTAAGGACTATTTTGCCAGTCTGGAAAGAGTGGATAGGTGAAAAACAAGGTGCTGGCTTTGAGGAACGGCAACGGACACATGAAAACTGAGACGTGGTGTGGATTAAACCAAAAGTCTGAGCATCGGCTTCCTCTGAGCAAAACTTCGGTCGCCGTTCCAAACTTCGTCCAAGTGTCCTCTCAAACAAGCAAAGCGTAAAAGTCATCAGGCTACTAACACCTTGTTAAATTCACCTGAAGTTGTTGACAGGAGAAACGAAATGCCGCAACTAAAAGCTAAATCGCTGGAAATGAGGACACCCCAAGCAACTAAAACCGCCGTTCTAGTCATCGGAGGCGCAGAAGACAAAGTTCACGGACGCGATATTCTGCGAACTTTCTTTAGCCGTGCCGGTGCTAGTAAGGCCCATATTACAATTATTCCATCTGCCTCCCGCGAACCTGCCATCATTGGTGGTCGGTATATTCGGATTTTTGAAGAAATGGGTGCCCAGAAGGTTGAGATTTTAGACATTCGCGAACGTGAACAGTGTGAATCTTCCCAAATCAAAGCATCCTTGGAAGCCTGTAGTGGGATATTTTTGACAGGAGGAGACCAATTGCGCCTCTGTGGCGTGTTGGCAGACACCCCAGCGATGGAAATAATCCGGCAGCGGGTGAGGGCAGGGCAACTTACATTAGCTGGCACCAGTGCAGGAGCGGCAGTGATGGGACATCATATGATTGCTGGCGGTGGTAGTGGGGAATCGCCAAATCGTTCCCTAGTGGATATGGCAACAGGTTTAGGATTTATTCCTGAAGTGATTGTTGACCAACACTTTCACAACCGTAATCGTATGGGACGGCTGATTAGTGCGATCGCAGCTCATCCTGATCGCCTAGGCATTGGTATTGATGAAGATACTTGTGCTGTATTTGAACGTGATGGTTGGCTGCAAGTGATGGGCAAAGGCAGCGTGACAATTGTTGATCCAACTGAAGTTACTCACACAAATGAACCACATGTTGGTGCTGATGAACCACTAACTGTGCATAATTTACGTCTGCATATCCTCAGCTATGGCGATCGGTTCCACCTGTACCAGCGCACTGTACTGCCTGCTGTACACCGTATTTCCAGCTGACGGGATAGAGTATCTGAGGTTACACTGAGTTGACCGCTGATTTATTTACTACCGTATAAAAATTAGAAGAATACCATGTAAAAAGAAAAAACTGTTCGTCACAAACAGTTTAGCGGTCAATTCCAGTACGAAACTAGAATTTTGGTTCCGAATCTCCATCTACCTATTCCCATGAGAATCCTCAAGATCCAGACCTTACGCGGCCCAAATTACTGGAGCATTCGACGCCACAAGCTGATCGTCATGCGCCTCGATTTAGAAACCCTTGCCGAGACGCCCTCGAATGAAATCCCTGGCTTTTATGAAGGATTAGTTGAGGCGCTGCCAAGTTTGGAGGGTCACTATTGCTCGCCTGGCTGTCGTGGTGGTTTTCTGATGCGGGTGAAAGAAGGCACGATGATGGGCCACATTGTGGAACATGTAGCCTTAGAGCTGCAAGAATTAGCTGGAATGCACGTAGGCTTTGGTCGCACTCGCGAAACCGCCACGCCCGGAATTTTCCAAGTAGTAATTGAGTACCTAAATGAGGAAGCGGGACGCTACGCTGGACGAGCCGCTGTGCGGCTATGCCAAAGTATCGTTGATCGAAGCCGTTATCCCAAAGCAGAACTAGAACAAGACATCCAAGACCTGAAAGACTTTAGCCGTGATGCTTCACTAGGGCCTTCTACGGAAGCGATCGTCCAAGAAGCAGAAAAAAGAGGTATTCCCTGGATGTCTCTTGAGGCACGCTTTTTGATTCAGCTAGGCTACGGCGTGAATCAGAAGCGGATGCAGGCAACAATGACTGATAACACTAGCATTCTGGGCGTAGAACTAGCTTGCGATAAAGAAGCCACCAAACGCATCCTAGCTGCCGCTGGTGCACCAGTACCCAGGGGTACAGTGATCAACTTCTTGGACGATTTACAAGAAGCCATTGAGTACGTTGGTGGCTACCCTATCGTCATCAAGCCACTGGATGGCAATCATGGACGCGGCATCACTATTGATATCAGAAGTTGGGAAGAATCTGAGGCTGCCTACGAAGCTGCTAGACAGGTTTCCCGGTCAATTATTGTCGAACGATATTACGTTGGGCGCGACCACAGGGTATTGGTGGTAAATGGCAAAGTTGTAGCAGTAGCTGAACGTGTACCAGCTCATGTAATTGGCAACGGTAGATCCACCATTGCCGAACTGATTGAGGAAACAAACCTTGACCCAAATCGCGGTGAAGGACACGATAACGTCCTGACCAAGATTGAATTAGACCGCACTAGCTACCAGCTACTAGAAAGGCAAGGCTACACCCTAAATAATGTGCCACCCAAGGGCACAATTTGTTATTTGAGGGCGACGGCGAACTTGAGCACAGGTGGTAGTGCCGTAGACCGTACCGATGAAATTCATCCAGAAAACCTTTGGCTGGCTCAAAGGGTAGTGAAGATTATTGGTTTGGATATTGCTGGACTTGATATCGTCACCTCGGATATTAGCCGTCCCTTGAGAGAAGTAGATGGCGTGATTGTCGAAGTTAATGCCGCCCCCGGTTTCCGGATGCACGTTGCCCCCAGCCAAGGCATCCCCCGCAATGTCGCCGGAGCAGTCATGGATATGCTGTTCCCCAACGAACAATCTAGCCAAATTCCTATTCTCAGCGTCACGGGTACCAACGGCAAAACCACTACTACCCGACTGTTAGCACATATTTATAAGCAAACTGGTAAGGTAGTTGGCTATACAACTACTGATGGAACTTATATCGGTGATTACTTAGTAGAAGCAGGAGACAACACCGGCCCTCAAAGTGCTCATGTTATCCTACAAGATCCAACGGTGGAAGTAGCGGTACTGGAAACGGCTCGTGGCGGTATTCTCCGCTCTGGGCTAGGCTTTGAAGCTGCAAATGTGGGTGTGGTGTTGAATGTGGCTGCCGATCACTTAGGAATAGGCGATATAGATACCATAGACCAGTTAGCTAACCTCAAGAGCGTAGTAGCGGAAGCTGTATTCCCTGATGGGTATGCAGTACTCAATGCCGACGATCGCCGCGTAGCTGCAATGGCAGAGAAAACTAAAGCTAATATTGCTTACTTCACCATGAACCCAGACTCGGAATTGGTGCGGAAGCACATCCAAAAGGGAGGAGTAGCGGCAGTATATGAAAATAGTTATTTATCAATTGTCAAAGGTGATTGGACACACCGGATAGAAAGAGCAGAACAGATCCCCATAACACTGGGTGGACGTGCGCCATTTATGATTGCCAATGCTTTAGCAGCAAGTTTGGCAGCGTTTGTCCAAAACGTCACGATTGAGCAGATTCGCTCTGGCTTAAAGACTTTCCGCGCTTCAGTTAGTCAAACACCAGGACGGATGAATTTATTTAATTTAGGCAACTACCATGCCTTGGTGGATTATGCTCACAACCCAGCCAGTTATGAAGCTGTAGGTGCTTTTGTCCGCAACTGGAATACAGGAGTGCGGATTGGCGTCATTGGTGGCCCAGGCGATCGCCGCGACGAAGACTTTGTTACCTTGGGCAAACTAGCAGCACAAATTTTTGACTACATCGTCATTAAAGAAGACGATGACACAAGGGGACGCCCACGGGGTTCAGCCGCTGAATTAATCACCAGAGGCATCACCCAAGTTAAGCCTGATTGCCGCTACGAAGCAATTCTGGATGAAACCCAAGCAATTAATAAAGCCTTAGACATGGCTCCTGATAACAGTCTGGTAGTAATTTTACCAGAAAGCGTTACACGAGCTATTAAGTTAATTAGGCTACGTGGTTTAGTTAAAGAAGAGATACTCCAACAAAATCCCGGCACGACTATCGTAGATTCCCAAAATGGAGTTACACCTTCTTCTGTTGTTAATACCCTGCTGTAGTCAAAAGTCAAGAGTCTAAAGTCAATAGTCAAAAATCCCGAGTTTTTAACCTTTGACCCTTGACCCTTGACTATTATTATTCTTGTTCTGAATTAGTATCGTCACTAGAAGTTTTCAATCCTTCCTTAAAACTCCGTAGGGTTTTGCCCATTGCATTTCCCAGTTCGGGGATTTTTTTTGGGCCAAAAATGAGAATAGCGACCATAGCAATTACACCTATTTCTGGCCATCCCAGTCCAAACATACGCCTCTCCTGTATTGCTTCCTGTATTAACTATAGACACTAGGAGGCTTTTTCTTGTGTGATTGGCAAACCTAACCAGTCGCTTAATTCATTAGCTAGCCATTCCAGTTCTGCTTCATGCTTGATACCGCCACCAGTACCACCTAACCGATACTTATAGATTCCTGACCAAATATCCAATTGCGCCGGAACGTCAACCCTGTTACCTTCAGAGTCTTTAGTAAAGTGTTGCGGAATATAAACCAACTTGGTAATACTTTGTCTTGGCGATGGACGGGGACGATGGAATTGAAAAGTAAACAACTCCCAGGTTAAAGCAATTTGCTCTTGATTAAGACGTAAGCGGATGCGTCCAAACAAATGAAACAGAAATGTATACACCATGAAGAAGCCAGCACCCCAAAAAGGAAGTGAGAACAAGGCAAAGGGGATATTGATAGGAAAAGGGCCCGAGAGAGCACCAATCGTCCAAAATAGGATAAATGAGTTCCAGGCGATCGCAAACAAACCTGTAAACAAAACTGAAGGGTGAAAGCCAATAGGTGGAACGATAATTTCTAGAGAATCCCAATTTGTAGTCAGTTGAATTTTACTACCGGCTGGTTTACCGAGAACCAAAGCAGGGGTGTTTCTCGACTGTGGTTGCTCTAAAGCTGCAAGTGCTGGAGTAGCAGAATTCAAACGCCTCTCCAAACTGGGTTCAGTCATCCACTTTAGCCAATTGGTAAAGCTAGGACTTAAATTAGTTAACTGCTCAAACTGAATGCGAAAATCCTTTTGGGGTAAATCGGCTGGATGAATACCTGTCACCAAGTAAATTAGTGTTGCGCCTAAACTATAAAGGTCTGAGGCGGGAACTGTACGTGCGCCAAATTGCTCCGGTGGCATATATCCATAGGTTCCTACCACAGTCCTAGTCCCACCTTCTATAGCGAGGACTGTCTGCACCGAGCCAAAGTCTACTAGGTAAACTTGACCAATACTATTACCAGAGCGCTCCCCCAATAAAACATTGCTAGGCTTAATATCACGGTGAATGACGGGTGGATACAGCCCATGCAAATAAATCAGAATCTCTAAAAGGGACTTAGCTATGTGTTTGACTTCAATTTCTGTAAAAGTCCGCCCAGATTGCAAATATTGCTCTAAAGTTTGTGCTGGGATATAAGTTTGTACTAGAGCAAATCCTTTGATGCTAGGTAAATTTACTTCAAAATAGTCTAAATAGCGAGGAATCAAGGGATGTGATAAAGATTTTAAGGTTTCAGCTTCACGCTCAAACAACTTGAGATCATCCCATTCAAAGTCACTGTCAAAAGAGAGTAACTTGACAATTACTAATTCACCAGTGATTTGATCTAGCGCTAACAACGTCCGCTGTCCTGCTTTTTTTCCTAATTGCTGCTGAACTGCGTAGCGTAGACGCGCAGCACCTTGTCCCCGGACATCGCCTAATATTTCCCCAATCATTATGATTACTGATGACGCAACAATCTAAATCTTTTTGTAGCTGATAGTTTGTTGAATTAGCAAGCCGATATCTTTTAGTATAATTGTGTGATTCTATGCCTTCCCAACTTTGGCCTTACATTACCCCTGGTATTCCTGATGAATTGTTTGAGCACTTACCAGGAATTCCCCTGAGCCAGCGAGAAGTCCGGCTGTTGTTGATTGCCCAACTGCGATTAAAACCTGATTCAGTGTTGTGGGACATTGGTGCAGGGACGGGTACAATTCCGGTAGAGGTGGGGCTACTCTGTCCAAGTGGACGGATTATTGCTGTAGAACGGGATGAAGAAGTAGCCAACTTGATCAAACGCAATTGCGATCGCTTCGAGGTAAAGAATGTCGAAGTAATTGAAGGCAGCGCCCCAGAGTGTTTGCATGATCTTAAACTTACCCCTCATCGTGTTTGTATTGAGGGAGGACGTCCCATCCAGGAAATTCTGCAAGCCGCTTGGCATTATTTACCATCATCAGGTCGGGTTGTCGCCACAGCTGCTAATTTAGAAAGTCTGTATGCTATTTCTCAAATTTTTTCTCAGTTAAGAGCTAGGAATATAGAAGTCGTTCAGTCTGCGGTTAATCGATTAGAAACGCGGGGTTTTTCTCAAACCTTTACCGCCGTTGATCCCATTTTTATCCTCAGTGGTGAGAAACTAGACTAGATCTATTCGATTTTAGATTAGGGAGTGGAGATTGGGGACTAGAGCGTGTTTTCAAACCCCACAAGCCTTCAGGCTAAAGCCTGAGGCTACAGGAACAAAGCCTGCCTTTGCAGGCTTAAAATCTTGATTTTTCATAGTCCGCTCCGAAGTTCTGATCGCCGGACGCCGGCGCTCAGACTTCTCTCTGCGCGGACTTCGTTCCTTTAGCCGCACCCTTTAGGGTGTCGGCGAGTTTAAGAACACTCCCTAGGGACTATGGACTAGGAAAAAGTTTTTCCAATACCCAATCCCCAATTTCCAATACCAATACCCAATACCCAACCCCAAATACTTCTATGCCTTGGTCTCGGATTATAAGTGGAATTGTTGCGATCGCCCTTGCTCTTTCTTTGACGTTGTTGGGAGGTTGGTACTTTACCGCCATGTTTGCGGTTATCATCTTTTTGGGCCAAGAGGAATATTTTAATTTGGTACGAGCCAGAGGCATAGCTCCCGCAGCTAAAACCACTATGGCTTTCAGCTTAGTTTTGCTGGTGATTGGTACGCTAGATGGCAGTTTAGCGGATGCTGTGATGCCAATAGCTGGCACACTTATTTGTTTTTACTTATTATTCCAGCCCAAATTTGCCACGATCGCTGATGTTTCTGCTTCTATTATGGGACTGTTTTACGTAGGTTATTTGCCAAGTTACTGGGTACGATTGCGATCGCTCAATAGTGCTGTTTTCAGTAATCTCCCTTTCGGCGGTTATTGGCCTACAACGTGGACAGATTTTTGGGAACAAGGAAACTTCGCCTCTTTACCACAAGGTTTAACGGTGACACTGCTGACTTTCTTATGTATTTGGGCCGCTGACATCGGCGCTTATATTATTGGCAAATTCTTTGGGAAAACCCGTCTGTCTGAAATCAGCCCTAAAAAAACTGTGGAAGGCGCTGTTTTTGGCATTACCTCCAGTGTAGCCGTAGCCCTAGCTGGAGCTTATTATCTCAACTTACCCAAATCTCCTTTGACTGGTTTAGCATTGGGTCTACTAATTGGCATTGCTAGTCTTTTGGGCGACCTTACTGAGTCTATGCTGAAGCGAGATGCTGGGGTAAAGGATTCTGGACAGTTAATCCCCGGTCATGGCGGCATCTTAGACCGTACCGATAGTTATATTTTTACAGCTCCTTTAGTCTACTATTTCGTGACACTGCTATTGCCGCTCATAGCAGATAAGTGAGCAAATGGGATGGTGGGTCATGGGTCTTAGCTGACAGCTTAATGTGTAGGGTAAACTTCAGCCTGACTTGATTGAATCTACAAACAGCAGTGAGGATCTAGGGTAAGGCTTACGGTAAATGGAAAAACCTTTTAGGTATTTTCAGGACATCTAAGTTCTTTAGTCCTTCTCATCAAACCGCTTTAGTTGTAGATTGATAGACTTAATTGTTTGTTTTGAGAGTATTTTCTGATACTTGCCAAAAAAGCTAGGGAGATTAAATAGAACTGAAGAAAACAGCAGTAAAATTATTGCTGCTACTGCTAATCTTGCTCTCCAAACACAAAGGCGGTGATTATAAATAAAGTCTTCTAAGGTGAATAAATACACCAAACTTCAGGTAGCTCAGAGTCAGAATATACAGATGTATTATGACTTGGGCTTGCGATCGCATATCGCAAGCAATTGAGAACTACTATATTATTGAAAATAAAGAATTAGCATTTTTAATTTTTAATCCTCAAGGGTTAACGTTAATCCGTCCACAGCATACTAGTTTGCCTGGGATCAATGTTAGTTCTTGGATATCGACATCTGAGCCTAGATCTAGATTGTACCTATGACTACCCTTTAATAGCGCTTCTTGATTGTGCTTAATGGGGATGTGTGTCAGTTGCAACTCATTACCGTTGAGTAACTGTAAACCTATACAAATCTCCAGAGGTGTTGCTTGACTATTGGTGACTTGGATACCACTTAGGATGATTTGCTTATCCTCAATAAGAATTTTTTGCCAATTAATTGGTTGAGATTCTGAAAAATGTTCTGGTAACAATTTAACCAGTACGTCATTGAGAGCAGTAGATAAGAGGTCAGATGAGAGAGAAGCATTGAGATCCTTCTCGTCTATGAATAATTCGCCAACTACCGATACTGTTTCTAACAGGCGTAGTGGCTGTCCCTTAAGTACTGAACCAATATTTACTCCAATATTCTCTGCTACTATTTGAATTTGCGTAATCAGGAGGCCTTGATAAACTGCATCAGTAGCAAAAATAGATACCGAGGGAATGCGTCCAGAAAGAATTTGTCGATCGCTTGCTCTAATTTCGACTTCCAGTTGGGATACTTGGCTGACTTGCGTTCTTAACCAAAATTTGAGTGCTTTTGTCAGCACTTGCGTAATTACCCGGATCTTATTTGCGTTAATTGATGGGAAATTTTGATCAGGCATTTAACTACTCTATTTATAAGTATTTGTTCAAAAGCTGACAGGACTTAAACAAACCTTAAATGTAACATTTATGTCTACTCCTTTCAAAATGCAAATATCATGTAATTGTTAACAAAAAAATCAGCAATTTCCACATGGAGGTACGGTTACAAAAAATTCTTGCTCAGTGGGGTATTGCCTCACGACGTGAAGCCGAAGAAATGATTCGGGACTCGCGTGTGCGGATAAATGGGGTATTGGCACATTTGGGTCAAAAAGTTGATCCCCAAAAAGATGCGATCGCAGTCGATGGTAAGCCTGTATCTAATAAGCAGCGTCCGGCTTTAATTTATCTGTTGCTGCATAAACCGGCTGGAGTGGTTTCAACTTGCGACGATCCGCGGGGAAGGACGACAGTCCTGGATTTACTGCCAAAAGAATTACGCGAAGGTCTAGGTATTCACCCAGTTGGGCGGCTAGATGCAGACTCTACAGGAGCCTTAATACTGACAAATGACGGAGATCTGACATTTGGACTAACCCATCCACGCCACAGTATTGCTAAGACATATCGGGTTTTGGTAAAAGGACATCCCCCAGAAGCAGTATTACGAATGTGGCGTCAGGGTGTGGTGTTAGAGGGAAGAAAAACACGACCAGCCGAGGTACACCTGATAGAACGTCTTACCGATCAAAGCTTATTAGAAATTGTTTTGCAGGAGGGAAGAAATCGCCAGATTCGCCGTATAGCCCAACAGTTGGGATACCCAGTCATCAAGCTGCATCGGGCTGCTATAGGCCCAATTCAATTACAAACCCCAAAGTCACCCTTTTTAGACGAGGGTAACTATCGCTCCCTAAAAAATGATGAGATTCGCTTTTTGCAAGAGCAGATAAAGCAACCTATTAAAGATTCGGCTGAGTTCAGGAGTGTGAAAAAGCATGAAATGGCTAAGAAAGAAGAAGAATGATAACGAGACAGTAATTTCATTAGAGCAGCAACGATCTGAAAAGTTAGCAGAAATGGGCGCTCAACTTTCGGCATCGCGTCAAGAAAAGGGTTTATCTCTAGAGGAAGTGGTCATATTAACGAAGATTCCCCAACGTTTATTGCAAGCGATAGAAGAAGGTAATTTAAACGATCTGCCAGAACCAGTCTATATTAAGGGTTTTATTAGGCAATTCGCCGACGCACTGGGTTTTAATGGAGCAGAATTTGCTAGCACTTTTCCTATAAGTTCTCAACCAGTGAACACCCAAGCTATTGGGAAAACTTCACCCCTTGGTCAATTACGTCCTATTCATCTTTATTTTCTTTACATATTTATAATTGTATGCACTGTCAATGGCTTATCTCAGTTATTAAATAATGCAGCGCTACAAGTAAATAATAGTCAAAGCCAGCCAGAGTCCCAAAAGGAATATGTTGTCAAACCAGAGCCAACCCAACCAAAAGAGTTAGCAAAAGCCCAACCTGTCAGCGACACTCTCAGCAGCGCCCAAGAGGTTCAGCCAGTACAGATTGGCGTCACCTTGAAAGCGTCATCCTGGATTCGCGTCGTCGCTGATGGCAAAACCGAGTTTGAGGGGACTTTACCGGAGGGAACTTATCGCACATGGAGAGCCAGAGAGCAACTGACGGTGAAAACTGATAATGCTGGTGGTGTGTTGATGAGTGTCAATCAGCAGAAAGCTAAAGAAATGGGGGAGCCGGGGAAAGTTGAAGAAATCAAGATTGCCGCTAAGCCTAAGTTTTAGGCAGTGCTGGTAGAGACGCGATTAATCGCGTCTGTACAAGAGTGTTGAGTGCGTGCGTTCCTTCCGTTGGGCGGACTGGAGTTGTTGAGTACAGAGTACTGAGTGGCAAGACGGTATTTTTTCTTGACATTCAATACCCAGGACTCGTTACTCAGGACTGCTTGGGCGCGCGTCCATTAAGTTGGGTAAGAATTCTCAGCCTGGAGCCTAATTCCTCTGTCAAAGCTGCCTCTTGATAGCGCCACTCCCAGTTACCCTCAGCAACACTAGGAAAATTCATTCGCGTTTCGTTTCCCAAACCCAAGACATCCTGCAAAGGAATAATCGCTTGATTGGCTATGGAACTCAAAGCCAGTCTAATTAAATCCCAGTGGATGCCTTCAGCACTGATACAACCTAAATAAAGCAACAAGTTTTGCTTTTCGTTGTCATTAGCTGAATTAAACCAGCCTACGGTCGTGTCGTTATCGTGAGTGCCAGTATAAACTACAGCATTTCGCGTGTAATTGAATGGTAAAAACGGATTACCAGGATCGGAACCAAAGGCAAACTGCAAAACTTTCATACCGGGAAATTCAAACTTATCTCGCAGTGCATCTACCTCTGGCGTAATTACCCCCAAATCTTCTGCTAAGACGGGTAGCTTACCCAACTTCTGCTTGATAACTTCAAAAAAAGCGTCCCCAGGCGCTTCAACCCATTGGCCATTCATGGCTGTTTCTTCCCCTTTCGGCACAGACCAATAAGCCTCAAAGCCCCGGAAGTGGTCAATGCGGATAATATCTACATAATCCAGCATCGCCTCAAAGCGTTGCACCCACCACTTAAAGTCTTGTTTTTGCAATTCCTCCCAGTTATAAACCGGGTTACCCCATAATTGGCCTGTGGCGCTAAAGTAATCTGGTGGGACTCCCGCCATTTGTGCGGCTTCTCCAGTCTCTTCATCTAAACAAAAGATGTCGGGGTGCGCCCACACATCGGCACTATCATGAGCTACGTAGATGGGAATATCGCCGATAATGTCTATACCGCGCATGTTGGCGTAGCTTTTCAGCTCTGACCATTGCCGGAAAAACTCAAATTGGATGAATTTGTAATAAAAAATCTCTCCATTGAGCCGACGCTGTACTTGATCTAATGCTTGCGGTTCACGCTTGACAAGTTCTGCTTCCCATGTATGCCAGCTTGCACCACCGTTAGCATCTTTGAGCGTCATAAATAAGGCATAATTATCTAGCCAATAGGCTTTGCTGTCACAAAAACCTGCAAATTCTTTCTGCTGTATGGGTGAAGCATGAGTTCTAAAGTTTTCACAGGCTTTTTTGAGTAACCCAATCTTAATTGGTACAACTTGCTCAAAATCTACCTTTTCTGTTGGAAATGCTGGTAAGTTGGCAAAGTCTTCTTCAGTTAGCAAACCCTCTTCTAACAGTTTTTCTGGGCTAATCAGCAGGGGATTTCCTGCCATTGCGGAGTACGACATATATGGGGAATTGCCGTATCCAGTGGGGCCCAAGGGTAAAACTTGCCAGTATTGTTGATAGCTATCTTTGAGAAAATCAATGAAGCGATAGGCTTCTAAGCCTAAATCGCCAATACCAAATCGACTAGGAAAGGAAGTGGGATGCAACAAAATGCCGCTAGATCTGGGAAAAGGCATATTTAACCTGAATTATAGGAGGGAGCGATCGCCTAAACGACAAGCTATGCGATCGCCCAAGGGGCAGTGGCAAAGCCAATCGCATTGAATTTATCACGGAACAGTATTTGCAGGGTAAATCAAGTAAACTCATGTAGACTGTCATTTGTCCTTAGTTAATTAACTAATGATTCTTGACTCTTGTACAGACGCGATTAATCGCGTCTCTACCCTTGACTCTTGTACAGACGCGATTAATCGCGTCTCTACTCTTGACTCTTGTACAGACGCGATTAATCGCGTCTCTACCCTTGACTCTTGTACAGACGCGATTAATCGCGTCTCTACCCTTGACTCTTGACTATGACTTACCGAAATCCTGCACCGACAGTTGATATCATCATTGAACTAGTAGATCGACCTCATCGACCAATAGTGTTAATTGAAAGACATAATCTACCCTTAGGTTGGGCTATACCGGGTGGTTTTGTGGATTATGGGGAAGCGGTGGAAGTGGCGGCGCGGCGCGAAGCTGAGGAAGAAACGGGTTTGCAGGTGGAATTAGTTGAACAATTACTGGTGTATTCTGACCCCAGTCGTGATCCGCGTCAGCATACAATTAGCATTGTGTTTTTGGCGACGGCAATGGGAGAACCTCAAGCTGGGGATGATGCTAAGGGTCTAGGCATTTTTGAGTCTTGGTGTGTGCCTGAGAATTTATGTTTTGACCATGACAGGATTCTGCGGGATTATTGGCGATATCGGCATTATGGGATACGTCCGAGGTTGGGGTAGGAGGGACGAACCGCCAAGACGCCAAGGACGCCAAGGAAGAGGGGGGAGGAATATCTGTGACACAAATTTTTTGTGATTATACTGTGTCAGTGGTATTTAAAGGTGCATTATGGATGCTGAGGAACTTTTAAAACAATATACAAAAGGTCAACGAAAGTTTGATTCAGTAAATCTCAGAGGAGTAAACCTCAAAGGTGCAAATCTAAGTGGGATAGACCTAACAAGTGCAGATTTGACGGGAGCGGATTTAAATAATGCCAACTTGAGTAAGGCATGTCTTAAAAGCACAAATCTCACTAGGGCATCTCTAACAAGCGCAAACTTAAGTGGTTTGGTGGAAAGTTCTAGTTTAAATTTGAGTTGGGCAGACCTAGATAATGCGAATTTGAGTGATGCTACGCTAAATTCTGCCAATCTAACTGAAGCTTCTTTCAAAAAAACAAATCTCGTGAGAGCTAACCTCAGTGGTGCAATTTTAAGTAGGGCTAACTTTTTTGAAGCTGATTTGAGTCAAGTAAACCTAATTCAGGTACATCTCAGAGATACCAATTTGCAGGGAGCCAAAATTTGGGGTGTTAATTTATCTCAAAAGGATTTGTCTGGTATGAATCTGGCTGAGGCTGATCTAGGTGCAGCAAATCTCAGAGGCATAAATTTCAGAAAAGCTTGTCTAAAAGAGACAAATTTAGAGAGAGCTGATTTACAACAAGCGAATTTAATGAAGGCAAATCTGAACGGAGCAAATCTTAGAAAAGCCGACTTAACTGGAGCTAATATTTACGGAGCTAACCTTCAAGATGCAGACCTGACTGGTGCGATAATGCCTGATGGAGAAGTTTATAAACCGAGCGCCTCTGAGATGGAAATCGGTCAACAGGAAGCATCGTTAGAGAAAGTAATATCTATGACTCGTAAAGTAATTCGTACTGATAACGCACCCGCACCAGTAGGCCCATATAATCAAGCGATCGCAGCTTCTGGTCAATTTATATTTGTAGCTGGACAAATTGCCATCGATCCTCGCCTTGGTGATGTTGTCTACACTGATGATGTCAAAAAGCAAACTGAGCAGGTAATAGCTAACCTTGAAGCCATCCTGACAGCAGCTGGTGCGACTTTCCCAGATGTGGTGAAAACCACTGTATTTCTAGCTGATATGAATGATTTTGCCGCAGTGAACGCGGTTTATGCTAAATATTTCCCTGAAAATACAGCCCCAGCGCGTGCTTGTGTACAGGTATCGCGCTTACCGAAAGATGTGTTGGTAGAGATTGACTGTATAGCGGTGGTTAGTGGTTAGGAAAAATAGAACAATGAGCAAAATTTTAACGGTTACATTTGATGGTTCTGTTTTGCGACCAGATATTCCACTTGATTTAGAACCGAACAAACGCTATGTGATTACCATCGTTTCTGAGGATATTAACTCATCTCAAATTAAAGTGGCTGATGCGTGGGATGTATTAGAAGGTTTAACTGGAACAGTTGATGCACCCGATAATTGGGCAAGTCAACATGACCATTACCTGTATGGCACACCAAAACGTCAGCCTGAAATTAACACATGACGGGTGAGCGAATATTTTTAGACACTGTTTTTATCCAGGCGTTACTGAATGCACGCGATCAATACCATATCAAGGCTAGAACGCTGCTACCGCGTGTCCGAAATGCTGTAGAAGTATGGGTGACTGAAGCTGTTTTAATCGAAGTTGGTAATGCCTTGAGTGTTTTTCATCGCACAGCAGCGATACAATTTATCCAGCAGTGCTATCAAACACCAAATATGTGTGTTGTGAGTGTAGACACACAAATGCTCAACCGTGCTTTACAGTTCTATCAGTCCCGTCTAGACAAAACCTGGGGCTTAACTGATTGTATTTCGTTTATTGTCATGCAGGATCAAGGCTTAGTTATTGCAGCAACCGCTGATCAACACTTTGTCCAAGCAGGTTATCGGGCGCTTTTACTGGAAACAGAAGCTTGAGTTATCATCACTTGAAAAGTTAAAACTTCAACAGCAGAGTTGGGAATTGACAATTGCAAGTATTTTTGAGTGTTCCCCTCTGATGAATGCGATCGCTTCTACAACTTTGGGAATACTGAGACTAAGTATCCTAAAAGAGTATTAAAAATGCCAGAAAATCGCATCAGTGCCACCTTAGCCCCAGCAGACAGGCAAGCAGTCATGCAAGCGATCGCTACAATTAGAGAAAAGTTACCGTTTTTGATTGATTTGACGACGGAAGACCGACGCACCATAGTCAAGATGGGAGATAAAAGTCGGGCTTTTGTCAGCAAAGCCTTGGAAGTGGCGACACAGAACCCAGAATTTTTGCCTCGTTCTTTTGATTTGGAAGAGATGCGCCGAGATTTGGAAATATATGAAGCCTTGTATCCGGTGCTGTTGTCTCTAACCCAACTGCAAGAACTGGTGGATGATACCTGTATAGCTGCTGGTAGTGAAGCTTATGCAGCAGCATTAGCAATTTACAACTATGCCAAAGTTAGCGGTGATGTCACAGGTTTAGATGCAGTTATTGATGAGATGGGACGCAGGTTTACCCGTCGTTCCAAGAAAAAGAAACCCGAAACCGCAGCTAGCTAAAGCATAAAATAGGCGATAACAGCAGTTATTAATTAAGTAGAATACGCGTTCTTTTGGGGGCATAACATTGTTATGCCCCTTTCATATTTTAAATCCAAAGATTTTTGCAACCCGCGCAGGCAGGTTTTGTTTGTGTAGCCGCGGCTTTTGTAGCACATCTCGTTTATCCGAAATACACTCTGACCTCTCTCCAAACCTCTCTCCTAAAAGGAGAGAGGCTTTGAATCTTACTCCCCTTCCCTTGTAGGGAAGGGGCTGGGGGTTAGGTCTGTCTTGGACTCCACTGAGAAGCGCTAAGTCGCCAGGGCATTTTTGAGCCTTTGAGCCTGACAGTTGAGCCTTTGAGCCTGACAGTTGAGCCTTTAAGCCTGACAGTTGAGCCTTTAAGCCTGACAGTTGAGCCTTTAAGCCTGACAGTTGAGCCTTTGAGCCTGACAGTTGAGCCTCTGAGCCTGACAGTTGAGCCTTTAAGCCTGACAGTTGAGCCTCTGAGCCTGACAGTTGAGCCTCTAAGGCTGAAATTAGAAGTTTATCTAGATAAATTATTAAATTTACTGCTGGTTTTCAGGAAAAATCTGATAAAACCTTGTTGAAATATATTAACTCAGTACATCTACCAGCGTCATACAACAGCGATGAGCAATACTTCTGGATTTTCAGTCAGCAAACCTGTTGCATTATGGAATAAACCCATTAACGCTGACTTTAAGGAACTATTTAAATCACTAGGGAAAGGTGTAATAAATGGAGTCTTTGGCCAGTGGGGAGAGGTAGCAAAAGATGCGGTAGAAGCTACAGCAGCACTAGGTTTAGGATCAGTACCAGAGGAAGTTGCTTGGTTACTAATTTATCGTTCTTTGATAGAAGCAATAGTGAGTTTAGTAGAAGGAAATCAAGAGTTACTGTTTGCAAAACCAAACGAAAGCGATCTTGAGGAATTGTGCGATCGCCTCAACGATTCCCTAGAAAGTATAGAATTGCATATTGACCAAGATTTTTTTAGCCGTCCAAAAGATTTGCCAGAAAATTGCGGGTGAAAAGTCAGAAGAATTTGAACGCCGGTTGAGAGAAGATGAGAAATATCAGCGGGTTGTTCTTGACTTAGAAATTGAACTAAAAGCTTGGTTAGAAAAAGGCGATCGCAATGATGCCATTAGAGTGATTAGTGGTGGCCCAGGAAGTGGTAAATCTTCCTTTGCCAAAATCTTTGCAGCTAACCAAGCCGGAAAAGGGAAAATTCCGGTTTTATTTATTCCTTTGCACCATTTTGAACCCTCGGATGACTTAGTTGATGCAGTTGGTAAGTTTGTGCGAGACGATCCTATTCTCAGACATAATCCGTTAGATAAAGATAAGGCTGATTCACTCTTACTGATTATCTTCGATGGTTTAGATGAGCTTGCCATGCAGGGCAAAATTGCCACTGAGATTGCTCAACAATTTGTGCGTGAAGTCCAAAGAAAAGTAGAGCGGTTTAATGGGCGTGAAACTTGCTTACAAGTATTAATCAGCGGACGAGAATTAGTAGTGCAAGCAAATAGTAGCGACTTTCGCCAACCACAGCAAATCTTACATATCTTGCCTTATTTTGTGGTTTATAAAGAAAGAACGAATTACATTGATGACCAAAACTTGTTGCAGCAAGATCAGCGTCAGATTTGGTGGCAGAAATACGGCAATGCTAGCGGACGGAGATATGATTGCTTACCAGAAGAGTTAAACCAAGATAACCTTATAGAAATTACTGCCCAACCCTTGCTGAATTACCTCGTAGCATTGAGTTTTGACGAGCAAAAGAAATTTCCTACAGATGGCAACCTGAATGCAATTTATGCAAATTTGCTCACAGCAGTTTATGAACGGGGTTGGGCTGGTTACCAACATCCGGCTATTCGTGGAATTGAGGAAAAAGACTTTGTTCGCATCCTGGAAGAAATTGCTTTAGCTTCCTGGCATGGAGATGGACGAACAACAACAGTTAGAGAAATTGAAGCCCATTGCGAACACAGTAGTTTAAAGACTCTTTTAGACAAGTTTCAGGAAAGTGCAAAATTAGGCGTAACTCGTCTTTTGACTGCCTTTTATTTTCGTGAGAGTGGAGTTAAGGAACAGGAAAAAACTTTTGAATTTACTCACAAAAGTTTTGGTGAATATTTAACAGCAAAACGCATCGTGCGAGAAGTTAGACTCATTCATAAAAAGCTCAAAGATCGCCAGGAAGATCCAGATGAAGGATGGGATGAGCGCGAGGCTTTAAAAAGGTGGGCAATTCTCTGCGGTGCATCCCCTATGGATGAATACCTTTTTAACTTTGTTGCCGATGAAATGCGTTTACAGAAGTCATCGGATGTTAGCAATTGGCAGCAGACATTATGCCATTTGATTGGTTTTATGTTGCGTCATGGAATGCCGATGGAACGCTTGAATCCCAGACCTGATTTTCAAGAAGAAAATAGACAAGCACGAAATGCAGAAGAAGCGTTGTTGGCTGTCTTAAATGCTTGCGCTAGAGTGACAAAGACAGTTTCAAAGATTAAATGGTATACTCCTGAAGCTTTCGGTACCTGGATTTCCCGCTTGCAAGGGCAAAGAATCGATGCTGATGTGTTTTGCTTGAATTGCCTGAGTTTTTTGGATTTGCAAGGTTGCACTTTAATTTTGAAGGACTTTTATCAGGCGAATCTTGAAGGGGCGATTCTTAGAGGGGCGTATCTTGAAGGGGCGAATCTTGAACGGGCGAATCTTGAAGGGGCGAATCTTGAAGAGGCGAATCTTGAAGGGGCGATTCTTAGAGGGGCGATTCTTGAAGGGGCGAATCTTGTACGGGCGAATCTTGAACGGGCGAATCTTGAACGGGCGAATCTTGGAGGGGCGAATCTTGGAGGGGCGATTCTTGAAGGGGCGAATCTTGAAGGGGCGAATCTTGAAGGAGCGTATCTTGAAGGGGCGAATCTTGAAGGAGCGAATCTTGTAGAGGCAAATTTTGAAGGAGCGTATCTTGAAGGGACAATTCTTGAGGGCGAAAATTGAGCAGACTTGAATGAGGATTCAGATTCCGATGGTTCTTAGGGTTTAATAAGTAATGAAGCGAACATGATATAACTTGAATATTTGTTTGACAACCACATTAGCTGCATACATAACATATAACCACAACTAGAGCGATGCCTACGGCGGTAAACTACGCACTTTTTGACTCAGTGTAAATGCTGTGCGGCACAAGAAATCCAACTATAGCAACCCTGATTAATTCTAAACATTAGGTGACTGTCACTTTTAACGCTCACGCCTGGTTTTTCACAGATTAATTAGGATAGCTATAGGACTCCTATTTGATTTTTGTTGGCGTAGCCTGCGCTTGCGCTTAAAAAACTCAGTACACCTTTATTACTTCTTCCCTATTCCCTATTCCCTATTCCCTATTCCCTATTCCCTATGAGTGATTCAGGAATCAAATCGGATTGCTATATATAACAGGATTTTAAATACATCAAAACAGTAACTTGGGAAAATTACTGTTTGGATGCTGTGCATATTTAACTGATGCAACATAGGCAATGTGGAATCTTTATCCAAATCTGCCGCTGACGTAATTTTTAGTGTCTTCCTGCTGAGGATTGTTGAAAATCAATTCTGTGGAGTCGTACTCTACCATGAAGCCAATACGACCTCCTGTATCTGTAGACCGAACGTTAAAGAAGGCTGTCTTATCAGAAACCCGCGCTGCTTGCTGCATATTGTGGGTGACGATGACGATGGTGTATTGCTCTTTAAGTTCGTGAATTAATTCTTCAACTCGCAAGGTGGATATAGGGTCAAGAGCAGCACAAGGTTCATCCATCAATATAACCTCTGGTTGAACTGCGATCGCTCTTGCAATACATAACCGCTGTTGCTGTCCACCAGATAAGGCTGAACCACTTTGTCGCAGTTTGTCTTTCACTTCATCCCACAAAGCCGCTTGCCGCAAACTCCGTTCTACTAGTTCATCCATATTACCTTTGTAGCCGTTGACTTTGGCTCCAAAAGCAATATTGTCATAAATTGATTTCGGAAACGGGTTTGGTCTTTGAAACACCATCCCAATGCGGCGACGCACCTCTACAGGATCGATATCATTTGCATACAAGTTTTTATTATAAAAAAATACTTTACCTTCTGCCCGAAATGACTCAATCAGATCATTAAGACGGTTGTAGCATCGCAGCAACGTACTTTTACCACAACCAGAAGGGCCAATAAAAGCTGTAACCTGATTTTTCGGAATATCTAGCCAAATATTTTGTAAGGCTAAAAACTTGCCGTAGTAAACGTTAAGGTTTTCTGTGCGTAAAACGGTTTCAGTGTCATTCACTGTCTTAGTGTTAGTAGCCATAAAGTAAGTGTAGTATTAGTTTTAGCGATGGTAATTCGCTCTAGGAATGCTATTTCACGAGTACGTCACGGCGGAAATAAAACTACTATTCAAAACAGTACAAGAGTCAGGAATACAATTCTTTTGACTTTTGACTTCCGCGTAGCGGTACTAGGCTTTTTTGCGAGTTACCCAGCGAGCAATGATACTTGTGATTAGAACCATCAATACCAAAATCAAAGAGGCCGCCCAAGCTAGTGACTGCCAATTTTTAAACGGAGAAATAGCATACTTGTAAACCAAAACAGCTAGAGAAGCTGTAGGTTGGAATAAGCTATCCGGCCAGAAGTTGGAAAACAGAGCGGTAAACAGTAAGGGTGCAGTTTCTCCAGATGCTCTAGCGATCGCCAACGTTGATCCAGTTACAATTGCTGGTAGAGCTGCTGGCAATACCACTTGACTCACTGTTTGAAAGTTAGTCGCTCCTAACCCCACAGATGCTTGTCGCAAATCTTGCGATACTAACTGCAAAGCTTCGTCAGTGGTTCGCAAAATAATTGGCAACATCAAAATTGCCAGTGCAAACCCTCCACCTAAAGCTGAATATGAACCTAAGTTCAATTTTACTAGTGTTAAAACTACAATCCCATAAGCAAATACCCCAGCAATAATTGAGGGGACTCCACTGAGAACGTTAGCTGCAAAACGTATCCATCTAGCTACTCGAGCAGAACTAAATTCTGTGATGTAAATCGCCCCTAAAACACCCAAGGGGATGCTAATTACCGCCCCAATTCCTACCATTAACAGTGTTCCCAAGATTGCATTACCAAAGCCCCCGCCCTTTTGTAGAGCTTTGGGTGGTAGTTCAAAAAACACGCTGGGACTCAGACTGCTAAAGCCTTGAATAATGACATAGGAAAGCACTGCTATCAAAGGTACAAGTGCCAATACTCCGCAGGTAAATGCTATTACGGTCATCACCGTGTTAAACAGCGTCCGGGGAGACATGGAGGAGCGAGTGAGACTGCGCTCTGGAAAATTAGAAGTCATAATTCAACCCACAACTACGCTACAGTCGTTTGACTCGGAGAACGACAAACTCTGCCAGAATATTGACTACCAGCGTCAAGAAGAACAGAACTAAAGCGGCATACATTAAAGCCGCAACTTGCAAACCACTAGCTTCTGAGAATTGATTTGCCAGTAGAGAAGAAATTGTATTGGCAGGTGCTAAAAGAGAGATACTAATGTTGTTTGAATTACCAATCAACATTGTCACAGCCATTGTTTCTCCCATTGCCCGACCGAGTGCTAGCATTACAGCACTAACTATGCCTGAAAAGGCTGCTGGGATGAGAACTTTCAAAATCGTTTCCCAGCGTGTTGCTCCTAGTCCTACTGCTGCTTGGCGCAAACTTGGAGGTACAGAAATTAAAGCATCGCGGGATAAGGCTGTGATGATGGGCAAAGTCATAATCGCTAAGATGATTCCCGCAGGTAACATTCCTGGCCCTGTGGGAGAGGTGCTAAAAAATGGCACCCAGCCAAAGTAAGCATTGAGCCATTTTCCCAAGTTTGTTAAGATGGGGACTAAAACAAAAATTCCCCATACTCCGTAGACAACACTGGGAATAGCTGCGAGCAGTTCTACCGAAAACACCAATACCAGCCGCACTTTTGAGGGAAGAAAATTCTCGCTCAATAAAATCGCGGTGCCAACTCCAATTGGTACAGCTATCAGCAAACCAATAAAAGAACTCATCAGAGTTCCGTAGACTTGAGGCAACACCCCGTAGTTATCATTAACTGGGTTCCAAGTACTATTAGCTAAAAAGTTAGCACCAAACTTTTGAATGGCAGGCCAGGCTCCAATTGCAACCTGTAATGCAATCCATATTAAGGTAGCAGCGATCGCAAATGCGAAAATTCGAGTTAGCCAAATAAAACCCCTATCCAGCGACTTTTCTGCCTCTGAGCGATTTTTCGTCGCTGATGAAAGACTTTGAGCGTTTGTAGCCATGACTACCGATTTTAAAAATTAAATCAGAGAAAAATGTGTGAGGTAACCAACATTAGTAAAATTGTCGCTTCATCATTTCTTTAACCTAAAGCATTAATTACTTAGGATTTCAAGTTGCAAATGCTCAGCAAGCGACAGTTCGAGCAAGCAGTCCAATAATGACTAGGTATGTATCATACTTGGACTTTTGAGCGTTAAATATTGCTTAACATTACTTGCTAGCGCTAGCCCCACCACCAACGGTGATTTTATATTCTGGACTAATTTGATCAGCCGCAGCAGCTACCTTTGTGATTACGTTTTGGGGTAGAGGAATATACCCTAATGCAACAGCCTGCTTCTGACCTTCAGTTAAAGCATATTCAATGGTGGCTTCTACGGCCTTTGCTTTTGCCGCATCGGGATATTTATTGTAAGCCAAGAGCCAAGTGTAAGTGACAATGGGATAAGCATCGGCTCCTGCCGGATCAGCAATGAAAGCAATCAGATTTGTCGGTAGAGGTTCTGATTCAAGGGCTTTAGATGCTGATTCCTCACTAGCCACAACCAAGTTACCACCTTTGTTTTCCAAAGCAGCAAACTTGAGATTGTTTTCTTTGGCATAAGTGTACTCAACGTAACCAATCGAACCTTGGGTTTGTTGAACTTGGGCTGTAACACCCTCATTACCCTTAGCACCAACTCCCGTAGGCCAGTTGACAGTTTTGCCTTCGCCAACTTTACTCTTCCACTCTGGGCTAATAGCGCTAAGGTGTTTGGTGAATACACCCGTGGTTCCGCTACCATCAGAACGATAAGCAACTACAATCGGCTGGTTAGGAAGCTTTGCACCAGGGTTAGCCGCAGTAATTCTCTGGTCGTTCCAAGTTTTGATGTTGCCTAGTAAAATGTCTGTGTAAACTGCTCGTGGTAATTTTAGTTCTGGAACATCTGGTAAGTTGTAAGCCAGTACGATGCTACCAGCAGTCACAGGTAGTAAAATCACGCCTCTATCCTGTGGTACCTGCTTGATTTCCTCTGGCGTCATAGCAACATCGCTAGCACCAAAATCTACAGTACCCTTGATAAATTGCTGAACTCCAGCACCGCTACCAACTGACGCATAGTCAACTTGCAGATTTGGATATTTTTTGTTCAAATCCGTAAACCAGGTATCGTATATTGGTGCAGGAAAAGATGCGCCAGCCCCTGTTAACTTTACGTTTCCACCAAGATCTAATTTGGCTGGGCTAGAGGCAGTAGTATCTGTAGCAGTCCCAGAAGGAGTATCCTTAGTAGCTGTATTATCTGGAGTTTGCTGTCCGCCACAAGCAGCTAAGCTTATTGTCAGTGCTAACACTGAAATTGAAGCTGTGAGGCGATGATTTTTTATTACATTGAAAGATGAAAGCATCGCTATCAATTTTTAGTAAGTTTCCAGGTAGGCGCTTCTAAGATACCCTCAAATGGTAAAGCTAAAGGTAAACAAAAGGTTAACAAAGCGAAAAAAATATGTTTTTTTTTGATGAGGAGCAAACACTAATTTCTTGTTTCGCTTGATGAAATTTATACTTTTCCTTCTAAAATTACAGTTGTAAAAAATACATTGAAAATTTTATTATACGTATAAACAGGGTAGTTTAATTAATCAAACAAGTACGAAAATAGGTGTTAAAACGTGGTATTGTAAAAACTTTAATTAAACTTTGATTTTGCTTTTTGGCTTAAATGAACCTGAAACCGATAGCACTCGAACAACCTGATCGGTGAAATTATTACCAGAAAGACAGCAAAATTTCTATGTAAAGAGAATATTTGAGCGATCGCCCAAATCCTAATCTCAAAAAACTATCTTAAATAGGTCGCATCAAAATCTGATATCGGGCTGAAAATCTAGTACTTATAGTAGGTTTACCGATGATAATTTTAATATATTCGGTCAAACAACAGAATTAAGGTCACGTCTGACTTTAGAAAATCGGACTATAGACCCCCGATCTACAATTTCTATAACTGACAAGTTACACTCCAAACGAACAGGTAAAAGGAAATATGCTACTTCTTAAGGTATCAGCACAAATTTTATTTAAATATTAATGTCTATACTGGTTGCTGTTGGTTTTCCCTTTTCCCCTTCCCCTTTTGCCTGATAAATGTTTGCCATTTCCAACCAATTACTATGGTCTATGATTGGCTTACTCCTGACAATGGGTGGCACCTTCCTAGAAGTTTATGGCATCACCTTACCTTGGAGTTGGAGTCAGCACGGAATTCAGACTTTTTCTTTAGGTGTCACTTTTCAGATTGGCGCAGTAATGCTAGTGGGTTGTTTAGGGGGTAGAAATGCTGGTGCGCTTTCGCAAATTGCTTATTTAGTCATGGGGTTAACCTTATTACCTGTATTTGCTGATGGTGGCGGTATCGGCTATGTGAAGCTATCTCAGTTTGGCTATTTGCTAGGTTTTATTCCTGGAGCTTGGATTTGTGGCTTTTTCGCCTTTAAAGCTAGACCTCGCCTAGAAACCCTAGCTTTTAGTTGCGTTTGCGGCTTGTTAACTCTCCACATATGCGGTATTACTTATTTGATTATTAGCTATCTTTTTCAGTGGAAAGGCACAGAAAATCTACCTTTAATGCAAGCAATCCTCAGATACTCTTGGTTTGCACTACCAGGACAACTAGCTGTAGTCTGCGCCGTCACTCTAATAGCATTTATATTGCGTCACTTAATGTTTTATTAGTCATTAGTCCATTGTCCAGAGTCCATTGTTCAAAGATTGGCTCTTGACCCTTGACCTTTGACCCTTGATCTTTGACCCTTGACTAATTAACCATGCGTTTAAAAAATCCCTTTTTCTGGATCGCTTCCTTTATAGCTTTTTTCTTAGACCAGCTGACAAAATACTGGGTAGTGCAAAACTTTAGCTTGGGACAGACACTACCACTCTTACCAGGGATATTTCACCTCACCTATGTCACCAACACTGGTGCAGCTTTTAGTTTGTTAAGTGGGAGAGTAGAGTGGTTGCGCTGGTTATCTTTAGGAGTGAGTTTAGTATTGATAGCGTTAGCGTTGTTTGGTCCAGTGTTAAATCTTTGGGATCAGTTGGGCTATGGCTTGATTTTGGGTGGTGCTATCGGCAATGGTATTGATCGGTTTGTTTTAGGCTACGTTGTTGATTTTCTCGATTTTCGCTTGATTAACTTTGCTGTATTTAATGTGGCAGATTCATTTATTAGTATCGGCATTGTTTGCTTGCTAATTGCCTCCCTGCAAAAAACACCGACTTCTAGTCGTAGATTACGCTAACGTAATTCTAATTCTTACAAAAATCCAAAAATCTACTAATCGTTTTGAAACAATCAAGCCTAGGGTTGATAACCCTAGGCTATTGATGACTGAAACCCCTGCTCAATTTGATGTGCGAGGACTTGAGTTATTGGTTCCAGCGATTTGTATTTTGCACCGACTGATGTAACTGGTTCAGCATGTTAGATACACGGACTATCATTAAGGCTATGCCTTAACTTCTAACTACCTGGAGTTGGAGTTGTTGGCGAACCAGAGTCTGGAACTGTATTGGGGGAGCTCGTGCCTGGCTCAGTAGTGCTACCGGGGCTACCAGGTTCAGGTGTTGGGCTTCCTGGTGCTGGAGTTAAGTTGCTGGGGCTACCAGGTTCAGGTGTTGGGCTTCCTGGTGCTGGAGTCAAGTTGCTGGGGCTACCAGGCTCAGGCGTTGGGCTTTCTGGTGCTGGAGTTAAGTTGCTGGGGCTACCAGGCTCAGGCGTTGGGCTTTCTGGTGCTGGAGTTAAGTTGCTGGGGCTACCAGGTTCAGGTGCTGGGCTTCCTGGTAGTGGAGTCATGTTGCTGGGGCTACCAGGTTCAGGTGCTGGGCTTCCTGGTAGTGGAGTCATGTTGCTAGGGCCAGCAGGTTCAGGTGTTGGCCCTCCTGGTACTGGAGTTAAGTTGCCAGGGGTGCCAGATTCAGGTGGGGTAATGTTTTCTGGTGCTGGAGTTGTGCTATCAGGACTAGTGCTACCCCCAGAAGGAGTGGTTTCTGGTACCGTAGTGCTACCAGGCGTGGTGGGCGTGACGGCTGTGCCGCCTGGACAACGGGAATTAAGGGGGGAACGCTCACACAGAATTTTAAATCCTTCTGGTGACAAATAGATTTCCGTTGGTGCACTAGTGGATTGGCTGCTGGATTGGGCTATGGTGGATTTACGAGATTCGGCAACAGCAATATTAGTGGTGAGTGCCAAAGTTAGAGCTGTACCAATCAGGGTTAGAGATTTTCCCATCATTCTGAAATTAACCTCAACGGAACTCTCGACCCATTAAACCAGACAATGAGGTTTAGAAAATCTTCCTAAATGAAGATGTTTATGCTTATTTCAGAATTTCTATATATATGGAAGCGGTAAAAATTAAATCCTTTATTCCGTAGTTTTTAGTGTTGAAAAAAACTAACATTAAATACGTGCTTATGGTTATTAAACTAGAAGACATATATGTGATAAGCGCTTTAGAATATTAAAGAAAATGCTGTCTCTATAAGTTAAGTTACAAAGGTAACATCATGATCCTACATCTTACAGGTTTCTAAGTATAAAATAAAACGTTAATAATTCCGTACAGCCAATTTCTTCTTAGGCTTATGAGTAAAATGGTGGAAGATTAACATTTAAAGATTATAATTCGCCCGATTTTTCACTAAAAAATGTGATGTGAATAGCCGATGAGTTCCCCCACCCAACCCCCTCGAAAGCCTCAAACGTTAATTGGTCAACTGACTCAAGCAGTACATACTATTCAAGCTAGGGTTGATTTTTCCAAACTGGCGCTCAAGCCTGATGCCAAAGTACCGGAACTCTGGGTGCAGGATGCGGGGGCGGATAAAGCAGAGATCTATCCGCTATTGGGCGATCGCTATATCCTAGGTCGTAGTTCTAAATCCAGCGATATCGTTATTCGTAACCCAGTTGTCAGCCAAATTCACCTGTCACTGTCGCGGGATTCTACTCAACGTACACCTGTTTTCATCATCAAAGACGAGAACTCCACCAATGGTATTTATCGTGGTAAACGCCGAGTCAGTTCCTTAGAACTGCGTCACGGCGATATCCTCACTTTGGGTCCACCAGAACTTGCAGCCTCCGTGCGGTTGCAATACGTTGATCCGCCAGCCTGGTATGTTAAAACAGGAACATGGGCAACCTACGGTGTCGGCGGAGCCAGTGCCTTGTTGGCGTTAGTAATTGGCGTCGAATGGCTGAAATTTACAGTAAGACCTCTACCAACAGCTACCCGCGCCCCAGTAGTAGTTTACGCCCGTGATGGAGCAACCCCCCTGCGAGAGCCTCGAACTACCTCTCACGTAGATATGAAGCGATTGGAGGACTTTGGCCCTTATTTGCCTGCTGCTGTAGTAGCTTCAGAAGATAGCCGTTATTACTGGCATTTTGGGGTAGACCCATTAGGGATTTTACGAGCTGTGCTGATAAATAGCCGTAGTGGAGATGTGCAGCAAGGAGCTAGCACCGTTACCCAGCAAGTCGCTCGCAGTTTATTCCGCGAGTATGTAGGCAGACAAGATACTCTCGGACGCAAATTGCGAGAGGCAATTGTCTCCCTGAAGCTAGAGACGTTTTACAGCAAAGATACAATTTTGCTGACCTACTTAAATCGGGTTTTTTTGGGAGCGGATACCTCCGGTTTTGAGGATGCTGCTCGGTATTACTTTGACAAGTCAGCTAAAGAATTAACTCTCTCTGAAGCAGCGACTTTGGTGGGAATTTTACCAGCTCCTAACGCTTTTGATTTTTGCGGGGATGGGCCAAATAAGCTAGAAGCAGCTGAATATCGCAATCGCGTGATTAAGCGGTTGTTGGAGATGGGCAAAATCAAACTAGAGGATGCGAACCGAGCCAGACGCTCCACCGTCCAAGTTAGCCCCAAAGTGTGTGAACAGCAAGCTAAAACGATCGCTCCTTATTTTTATAGTTATGTCTTCCAAGAACTCGAATCAATTTTGGGGGAAGGAGCAGCGAAGGAAGGCAATTATATTATTGAGACTCAGCTTGATCCAGCAATTCAAGCTCAGGCAGAAGCAGCATTGCGTAACTCGGTAAACAGCACTGGTGCAAATTTTAATTTTTCTCAAGGGGCGGTAGTTACTCTTGACTCCAGTAGTGGCAGTATTCTGGCAATGGTAGGCGGAACTGATTACAGGAAAAGTCAGTTCAATCGTGCTGTTCAAGCCAAAAGACAACCAGGTTCCACCTTCAAAATCTTTGCTTACACCGCTGCTATTCAACAGGGGATTCCAGACTCAAAAAGTTTTTCTTGCTCCCCTTTCACTTGGCAAGGCTTTACTTACAAACCCTGTCGTGCTGGTGCTGACACTACTCTTGATATTGCCACTGGGCTTGCGCTTTCAGAAAATCCGATCGCCCTGCGAGTTGCTAGGGAAATCGGACTAGATAAAGTAGTGGCGATGGCGCAGCGTTTGGGGATAAAGTCACCCCTCGATCCGGTTCCTGGCTTAGTACTCGGTCAAAGCGTAGTCAATGTTTTAGAAATGACTGGAGCTTTTGGCGCTATTGGTAATCGCGGCGTGTGGAATCCTCCCCATGCGATTAGCCGGATTCTAGATAGTGGTGATTGCAAGGATCGCAACGATGTGAATACCTGCCGTGTCATCTACTCCTTCGATAAAGTCCCGGACGCCAATAAACGAGTTCTGCCAAATGGTGTAGCTGATGAAATGACTAGTTTGATGCGCGGGGTAGTCACAAGGGGTACTGGTCGTAGTGCTGCCATTGGACTGGGAGAAGCCGGTAAAACAGGTACAACTGATAAAAACGTTGATTTGTGGTTCATTGGCTTTATTCCCAATCGACGGCTCGTGACTGGGGTTTGGCTAGGAAATGATAATAACTCCCCCACATCTGGTAGTAGTGCTCAAGCAGCTCAGTTGTGGGGAAATTATATGAGGAGAATTACAAGGTAAATTCGTAATTCATAATTGAAAATTACGAATTACGAATTACGAATTACGAATTACGAATTATCACTGATATCCCCGCCAAGGGGTGACTTCTAGTGTGCCGCTAGGCTTGAATAGTACTTGAAAATGGGCAAGAGGCTCTTTGTTATTGGGAGCGGCTACATTAGAGCCGTAAATGGCTTGGAACATTTTGGGTAAAGGTGTTTCCCGAAAATAGTCAAAGGCAACTTGATTGAGTGGTTCATAATCGGCGATTACACCATCTTTGTTCACCGCTACCCGATACTTTAAATCTCGCGTAAAGGTGGGTTTTCCACTCCAACTTTGGCGAACCATCTTATAAAGCTTTTGGTTTAAACCTTTGACTGTTTTGGACTCAGTAATTTTTGTCCCGATTACCTCTGGCGTCCTGAAGTATCCTCGCCAAGGGCTAACTTCTAGCACACCTTGTCTAGTAAATACTACTCGGAATTGAGCGATTGGTTCATTAGAAATGGGAGCACGATTAGCAGGATTATAAAGTACGTTAGGTAGAGGAGTTTGCTCCACTCCTTGATTAGCTTCTTTATTCAATGCTTTATAACCAACGATCGCCCCATCCGCAGCCACACCCAGACGATAGATTAATTCTTGCTTTAATCCTAAGCGATTAGCCCATGCTGGATGAATTTGGTTATACACTTGGCGATTCAATGCCCGCAGTTGAGATGCATCAGTAATTTCAGGAACTGTATTTAACAGTGCTTCTAAATCTGTAACTGCGGGCTTTGTCGTTGGTGTGATTGCAGCCGCGATAGGCGTTGGTGTGATTGCAGCGGCGATAGGCGTTGGTGTGATTGCAGCAGCTGCTATGGGCGTCGCAGCAGCCGATGCTGAGGGAGTGACGCTAGGTGTTGTAGAGCTAGCCTGCTCATCTGGCTTGGGCTGTGGTGGACGCACCTCTGGAGCAGGAATTAAGTTAAAGGCGATCGCTGCTACTGCTAAACTTGAGACTCCTACAGCAGCAGGTATTGCCTGTTTGATAAAGGCTGGATTAGCACCGCCGCGTCTAGTAACTGGTTGGAGTTCTAGTGACAGCTCTGGTAAAGTTTGGGTATCAGCAAAAAACTGATCCACTGCTTCCACTAAATCAAACAACTGTACAGTACTTAAATCTATTTGAGTAGGCGGACGTTGAGCAGAGTTAGGCTTAGACTCGAAACCTTCTGGAGAACTCTCAGAATGCACAATTAACCTGTGTTGGTTGCTGTCAATTTTCTGAAACTCTACTAACTCAGATTCCTGGTTATGCGCTTGGGGATTTGTTACATTACTCAAAAATTCTTGGGCATAGGCACTAACTGCCCTAACCAAACTTTCAAAAAATTCTCGTCCTCCCACCAAGGGCTGATTATAACCAGATAAATAGCATTCTGCATTTACCAATATTGACAGTTCGGGGCGCAGATCCTGATAGTTAGCGGCCCTCGTAATATCACTTAACCCTTCTAAAAGCAGTGTACAATTAGGCAGACTGTACTTACGTTGAATGTTCATTCTACTTCACCGTCAAAAAGACTAATCCAGAACCGCTGCATTCCCGCCGTACCGGTACAGAATAGTAATTGTCCCAACAAATGTATAGCTAACTCATCTAATTTTGCATCAGAACTCAATGCCAGTACACCAGAACGTCGAGGATTCATCCGGCTCTTAAAATGCGCTCTAAACCGCTCTAAGTAATTAGATAGTCGCAAATTCTGTTCTAGTGGAATCTGCTTTTCATCCATTTGTTGATATATCGCTAGTAACTGGCGAATAACAACAGTTAAACGCCGCGCTATGTAGCAAGCAATAACCACTAAAGCTTTCGCTTCCATGATAGTTAATGGGCGGCGGATATGCGCTCGTCGCAGGGGGTTAGAGCTACGCATCCGCCATAAATTTACCCGATCTTTAATAATTCCTTTAAGATCCAACTCTTGGGCAAAAGTCAAGATAGCTTCAGAACCACCAAGCTCTAAAGCTTCAATTGCCAATAAAATCAGGTCAATTTGCAACCGGGTTCTCCGAGGACATCCTTGTCCTGCGATCGCCGGATCTGGTAGAGTTTCCAAAATCATTGGCAGCGACTCTGGGCTTGGACTGTTGAACGGCGTTAAACTTGCGGAAACATTCATTCTATAAAATACCTTTTGCGGTTCCAACAGACTAGGGAAAACAAATTTAATATAGGTAGCCCAACAAGAACATTAGACTGATCGCAGTAGCATGACTACCTGATATATACATTACTTACTCTTTATACTCAAAAGTTCCCGTATACTAAAATCAAAATTTTAAAGCATAAGTTTATCCACCTCATTTGTTAGTGCAATACTCTCCCTAGCTTGGTTTAGATTCTAATTATCGTCAATAAATGGCGAAACTTCAGCTTCGATCCCCAGCGTATGACATTATAGTGTACGATTTTTCAGGTAACGGAAATTGGGGGTTGGGGACTGGGATTGGGGACTGGGAAGAGTTTTCCAATGCTCAATACCCAATGCTCTGTCATTAGTTCAGAATTATTAGACAATTAACGCTGGACTCTTAACTTTTGACTAACAATCACTTCCCTGCAAAATCAAATTGTTGGATTAGGGACTGAGGAAAAAACTTAATCCCCATTCCCTATTCTCTAATCCCCATTCCCTATTCCCTATTCCCCAATCCCTATTCCCTATTCCCCAATCCTTGTTTTATGGATTTGAAGTCTCTAATTCGTGACATTCCAGATTTTCCCAAACCCGGAATTTTATTTCGGGATATCACTACGCTGCTACGCGATCCGGAGGGACTGCGCTATACTATTGACATTTTTACACAAAAATGTATAGAAGCTGAACTAAAAGTAGATTATATCGTCGGTATGGAGTCACGGGGATTTATTTTTGGCTCACTCCTAGCTTATAAGTTAGGAACTGGTTTTATTCCCGTCCGCAAAAGAGGTAAGTTACCAGCAGCGGTTTACTCAATTGAATATGACTTAGAGTATGGTAAAGACTGCTTAGAGGTGCATCAAGACGCTTTGCATCCAGGTAGCCGAATTTTGATTGTGGACGATCTAATTGCCACGGGTGGAACTGCGAGTGCAACTGCAAAGTTGGTGCAGAATATTGGCTGCGAACTGGTAGGATTTGGGTTTATTATCGAGCTACGGGATTTGCAAGGGCGTAAATATCTGCCAGATGTGCCGATTATCTCCCTTATTGAATATTAGTCATTAGTCCAAAGTCTAGAGTCAAAAGTCCAAACTATAGATTCTTGACTCTTGACAGTTGACTCTTGACAGTTGACTCTTGACCCTTGACTAAACTCTATGACATCTACGAGAATTTCCTTGGAGACAGGACGGGATTGGCTAATCAGGCTAATCACGAATGAGACATTTATTTATGTGGTCAAGCGGCTATTGCAAGCACTGCTGACTTTGTTGTTAGCGTCAGCATTGTCGTTTTTTATCATTCAACTTGCTCCAGGGGATTATGTAGACACGCTGCGGCAAAACCCGAAGATATCTCCAGAAAGAATAGAGGAGATCAAACGGCAGTTTGGACTAGATAAGTCTTGGCCTGAGCAATTTGGACTGTGGCTATGGCGAATTATCACAAAAGGGGATTTTGGTACAAGTTTTGTTTACCAACGCTCAGTTGCGTCGCTGTTGTGGGAACGAGTACCAGCGACTTTGCTATTGGCGATCGCATCTTTGATTGCTACGTGGGCGATCGCTATCCCTTTAGGTATCTATGCTGCTGTCCAGCAAAATAAGCTAGGTGACCGTGTTTTACAGGTAATTAGCTACGCCGGACAAGGCTTTCCTAGTTTCATCACTGCTCTAGCGCTGCTAGTCTTAGCTCAAATCACCTCACCTGTGTTTCCAGTGGGTAGCATGACTAGCATTAATCATGCGGAACTGTCTTGGTTCGGCAAACTCTTAGATATCGGCTGGCACATGATTTTACCAACTATTGCACTCTCAATTACTAGCTTTGCTGGTTTGCAGCGCATCACTCGCGGCGAACTATTGGATGTTCTGCGTCAAGATTACATCCAAACGGCTCGTGCCAAAGGACTACCAGAAAACCGCGTCATCTACGTTCATGCTCTCCGCAACGCCATAAATCCCCTAATTACCTTATTAGGTTTTGAATTAGCTGGTTTATTAAACGGCGCATTCATTGCTGAATTTTTCTTCAACTGGCCTGGTTTAGGAAGGTTGGCTTTACAAGCTTTACAAGCTCAAGATTTATATTTGTTAATGGCAAGTTTAGTAATGGGCGCAGTGCTGCTGATTATTGGCAATTTAATCGCCGACTTGATGCTGAAAGCTGCTGATCCGCGTATTCGTCTAGAAAATCTTAATTAGTCAAGAGTCAAGAGTAGAGACGCGATTAATCGCGTCTGTACAAAAGTCAAGGGTAGAGACGCGATTAATCAGTCTGTCAAAAGTTAAGAGCTTATAAATCTTCCCCTGCTTCCCCTGCTCCCCCATTCCCCTCATTTCCCTCATCTCCATGCTGTCTGAAGTCTATTACCTCGTACGCTCAAAAGCTGATGGTAGTTATCTCATAGCTCACCCCAACGCCGATGCATCAGGTTATCTGTTGTTGTTTCGGGAAAATTTTGATGCCCTTAGCTATCTCAACACCCACGCAGCAGAAATGGCAAACCGCTTTGCTGTAGAATCTATTCCTGGTACACAGGTGGGAAACTTGTTGAAACGCTGGGGTTTTAGTGGCGTAGGTATTGTTAGTGACCCTTTATTACCAAAAGTTGAGTTTTTACAGCACAGTTAGGTTTTTGAATAGCGTAGACGCAAAGCGGCTTGTCGTCAGACATCGCTTTCATTGTGTTAAGTAAAAAAGGGTGCGATCGCCGAGTAGCCTATCGTAGATATCGCGCAATTAAAAGTAGTTTTGCCTTCTTGAGAAAGAGTAACCTACTCAACTAACAAAACCAATTCTCTAGTTGAAGTTCTTGAAAATCGGTATAGTCTGAAACATTATTTGTTACCAAAATCAGACCATTAACTTTTGCGATCGCTGCAATCTGTCCATCTGGATATGCGGGAGTTTTTCCTATACTTACCAGTCGCGCTCTTTCCAAAGCAAACCACTCAGCTCCCCCATCATCATAGGGCAGGATAGGAATATTTGGTTGGACTATCTCCTTGAGATACTGCTCAATTCTGTCTCGCCTTTTAGAAGCGGGCAATCGATAGCAACCAAATAGCAATTCATGCCAAGTAACGGAAGCAATAGCAAATTCCCGCTGATACTGTTGCAACCTTTGGATAACTGCTGGATTCGGTTGTGGTCTTAATGGCTCAGAGATGACGTTAGTATCCAGTAAAAACCGACTCACAAAATGATCTCTCGTCCAGGAGACTTGTCGCGTACATCTTTCCAAACCTCATCGGGATCAATCTCGGTTCCTTCTTCTATGATTTCTTGACGAAATCGCTCCACAGATTTCCAAAAACCCGGCTTTCCATGCAACAAACGCTGATATTCAGCTGCAGGTAGAATCACAGCAACTTGCTGCCCCTGTTGCGTAATTTGTACCGATTCACCTTGTTCAATTTCCTGAAAAATTTTATCCAGATTCTTAGGAATTTGTTCAATTGAATACTGCTGAGACATTGCGCTTTCACCTGTGTCCATCACTATTTATTAAAAATTGCGAATAGTAAGAAATTTCGGCAATGCGAACTTGTGTTAAGTAAATAAGGATGCGTAGGCGTAGCCCGTCGTAGACATCGCGCAAGTAAAATCAGGTAATAATGGTGAAGTCAATTCATCACCCTTGAACAACGTGGCAACTAACTTTAAACTTCCTTGTTCGCGTCGATAAACTTCTACTTGTTGCTTGCGCCAATCTACAATCCAATATTCTCTGACGCCTCGTGATGAGTAAAGTTTAAGTTTTAATTCCTTGTCCCGTTTTTCGTTCTCACTACCGGGAGATAGCACTTCTACTACTAGTTCTGGTGCAGCAGTTAAATGTCCAGCCTCATCTAAAAGTAGGGGCAGTCTCTCATTGCTAGCCCAAACGACATCGGGAATAACATTATCATTATCGCCAAAAATTATTCCTGGAGCAGGTACAACCTCTCCTAAAGAAATAGCTTGTGACCAGGTATCCAAGGCAGTACAAATTCTGCCAGAGGCTTTTTGATGGTTCCAGTGAGGCGCTCTTGTCACAAACAATTCCCCGTCGATAATTTCATAGCGGTTCCCGTTATCTGGGAACAACTCTAAGTCGGCGGTAGTCCAGCGGACTCTCTCAGATATCGGCTGGTTCATAAATCATCTCTGTTGAGGGATTGATTAATTCTAGCCTGGGTGGGCATTGGGGTTAGGGGAAAGGGGAAAGGGGAAAGGTGATAGGGAATAATCTGTAACCTATACCCCATTCCCTTCTTCAGTCATCAGTCTCTACACTACTACCTTTGCTTTTTCTAATATCAGCTTAGAACGCTTCACTTGCTCAGGAATCGCCACGGGATAATCTCCAGTGAAACAGGCTGAACAAAAACTATTGGTGTCTTCTCCCGTAGCTTCTAGCATTCCCTCCCAACTCAGATAGGCGAGGCTGTCTACTTCTAGTTGCTTGGCGATTTCTTCTACTGACTTGGTAGCGGCAATTAACTGATCCTGGCTATCGGTATCTATGCCATAGAAGCAGGGATGAGTTACTGGCGGGGAAGAAATTCGCATATGTACTTCAACAGCACCTGCGTCACGCAAGGTTTTGACCAGTTTACGGCTAGTAGTACCCCGAACAATGGAGTCATCCACGATAATCACTCGTTTACCCATCAATACATCTTTGAGGGGATTAAGTTTCATGCGGATACCCGACTCGCGCATGGTTTGTGTTGGCTGAATGAACGTGCGTCCAACGTAACGATTTTTAATCAGTCCTTCAACATAGGCTACTCCAGAGGCTTGGGAAAACCCAATAGCAGCAGGTATACCAGAATCAGGAACACCAAAGACAATATCAGCATCTACGGGAGATTCTTTAGCTAGTTGCCGTCCTAACCGCATTCGGTAGCTGTACAAACTCTCGTTGTGCATGACGCTATCAGGGCGGGCAAAGTAAATCATCTCAAAGATACATAGCTTCCGTTGGGGCTTTTGACTCCAGTGATAGGAAGCTAAACCTTCTTCGGTAATCCAAACTAGCTCACCTGGTTCTACATCCCGCAGGTATTCGGCTCCAATGATGTCTAAACCACAAGTTTCGGAAGCCAAAACGTAACGGACTGGATTACCCGCCAAAATGCCAATTACTAAGGGGCGAATGCCATTGGGGTCGCGGACGCCCATAACGCCACTAGGAGTACCAATTACTAAACTAAAAGCTCCTTGACAGCGATCGCATGCTTGAAGGCAGCCCTCTAGCCAATCTGCACCAGCCTCGATGGCTTGAGCGATCGCAAAAGCGATCATTTCTGAGTCTGTTGTCGTAACTAAGTTGCATTTTTTCTCAAGCAACTCTTGACGCAACTGCACAGTATTGACTAAATTACCATTGTGTGCTAGCGCTAATTTACCTAGGCGAGTTTCAAGCACAGCAGGTTGGGCATTAACTTTGCGGCTAGAACCTGTGGTGGAATAACGAGTATGACCAACAGCTAAGTTACCAGGTAACTGGTTCAAGACGGATTCATTGAAAACTTGGGACACCAAGCCCATATCTTTGTGGAGGTGTACCTGTGTACCTTCAAATGTGGCAATCCCAGCTGATTCTTGACCCCGGTGCTGGAGGGCATACAATCCAAAGTAGGTTAGCTTAGCAACATCTTCTCCTGGCGCGTAGATACCAAAAACACCGCAAGCTTCTTCTGGCTTATCAGGACGATTTTCATGACTATTGATTGGGTTGTTGGTCTGTTCGGGGTAATCATCCGAAGTGACGGGATTGAGGGGAATCATGCTAACTTTGCTCCTGGTGGGGGGTCGAGTCACTGGGATTATGTCGTTAGACAGTTGTAGATTTCTTAATAAATCTTTAACCATCTATTAAAACAGTACCGTAATTATGCTCAAGGATGCTAATAGTTCTGTTAGCGGTAGCAGGGCGTTGAGCCAGTGCCGAGTAGTGACTATTTAAACTTCACTTAAAACTCACTACTACTAGGAAATCAGGGCTGAGGGGTAGTGGTGTTAATAGCTAGACGTTTAGAGATAGCATTGTAAAAGCGATCGCTTATATCTTTGATCGTAACCTTAATTAAGGTATGGTTATCAGTGGTCAAAACCGCCAAATCGGTGTCGGAATCACCCACCTTACCCAGTTTTTGCCAATCTTGTCCCAGATGTTCCTGTAAATAGGATTCCCAACTTTCTTGTTGTTCTGATGGTACAGAAACTAGAATTCGTGCCCCACCTTCGCCAAAAAGCGGTTCATCAAGGCGTTGTAACTGGGTTCCTGATATTTCTAAATTGATTTCGGCACCGAGATTACCAGCAATGCAACATTCTGCTAGGGCAATAGCCACTCCCCCCTCAGCACAATCGTGAGCTGAATGTATCCAACCAGCACGAATGCCCTCACGGCAAACTTTCTGTACACGGCGTTCCAAATCAAAATCGACCCGTGGCGGTTTTCCAGCAACAGTGCCGTGGATAGTGGCTAAATACTCAGATGCTCCCAAACTGATTGTGGAAGCCAGAGGCAATCCGAGAAGATAAATTACATCGCCGACTGTCTGCCAACCTTGACCACAAATTTTGGTTAAATCGGGAATTAACCCTACCATACCAACAACTGGGGTGGGATAGATTGGTTGTGGGATGCCTTGGGAATCAAGAGTTTCGTTGTACAAAGAGACATTCCCGCCTGTGACTGGTGTTGCCAATTCTCGGCAACCTTCAGCCAAACCGCGACAAGCTTCTGCTAATTGCCAGTAACCAATTGGTTTTTCTGGAGAGCCAAAATTCAGGTTATCCGTTACCGCCAGAGGTTCTGCACCCACACAACTGAGATTGCGTGCAGCTTCAGCGACCACTGCCTTAGCACCCTCATAGGGATCAAGATAAACATAACGAGGATTGCAATCCACCGTAGCAGCAACACCGCGTTGGGTAATGGCACTTCTCCCCTGCTCCTCTGCTCCCCTGCTCCCCCTACCCTCTTGCAAGGGGCGTAAACGCACCACAGCAGCATCTGCACCACCTGGTAAGATGACTGTATTGTTCTGTACCTGATGGTCATACTGACGATATACCCATCTTTTAGAAGCGATCGTGGGCGTATCAAGCAAAGTTAAAACAATATCATTCCAACTTTGAAGGCGTCCGGCGATTTCGATGCCAGCAGTTGTACAGGGAGGCAAGGAATCAGGCGTCCATTCCCAAGCTTTAAGAGCATATTCTGGCGGTTGAGTCAACAATTCTCGATGATAAAGTGGGGTATTTTCTGCTAATGCCTCAGCGGGAATTTCTGCTGCTATTTCACCCTCAAACAGAATCCTCACAATGGGTTCAGCAATGACTGTCCCGGCGACAACAGCCTGAAGTCCCCAACGGTGAAAAATGTCGATTAACTCTTGCTCACGTCCCCTATGAGCAACAAACAGCATCCGTTCTTGAGATTCCGAAAGCAGGTATTCATAAGGAACCATCCCCAATTCCCGCACGGGAATCTTATCTAAATCCAGTTCAATCCCTACACCGCCCTTTGCTGCCATCTCTGACGTAGAACAGGTGATCCCAGCTGCTCCCATATCTTGTGCGGCTACAACTGCACCTGTCTTAAACGCCTCCAAGCAAGCCTCAATTAACGACTTTTCTAAAAAGGGGTCGCCCACTTGCACTGCGGGACGGTCATCCATTGACTCATCACTCAATTCGGCGCTGGCAAAACTCGCGCCTCCCATGCCATCGCGTCCAGTAGTGGAACCGACATATAGCACGGGGTTACCTAAGCCAGATGCCCCGGATTTGACAATTTCTGGCGTTTCCATTAACCCCAGTGCCATGACGTTCACCAGGGGATTACCAGAGTAAGCAGGGTCAAAGTAAACTTCACCGCCGACGGTGGGTACTCCTACGCAATTCCCATAATGGGCAATTCCCGCTACGACACCACTAAACAACCGCTGAGTTTTGGCATCTTCTAGGGAACCGAAGCGCAGCGAGTTTAATATTGCAATGGGACGCGCACCCATTGTAAAGATATCTCTCAGGATGCCTCCTACGCCAGTAGCGGCTCCTTGGAAGGGTTCAACAGCTGAAGGGTGGTTATGGGATTCAATCTTAAACGCTAATTGCAGTCCGTCGCCTAAGTCTACAACACCAGCATTTTCACCAGGCCCCACGAGAATGCGAGGCCCGGCTGTCGGAAATTGTTTGAGTAAAGGTCGAGAGTTTTTGTAACAGCAATGTTCTGACCACATTACCCCGAACATTCCCAGTTCAGCTTTGTTGGGATGACGCCCTAATCGACGGACAATTTCTGCGTATTCTTCTGGCTTTAGACCTTCAGCAGCGATTTCTTCGGGGGAAAAGGGAGCAGCAGATGTGGCGGTCATGGAGGTAATGCACCAATTGAACAGAGCATTATTCTATCGATTTACTTGCTCTCTAGGTGCAGTTCTAGAAATTCAGTTAATTTTTTTTAGACATCTCGCGCTCAAATACTCGAATAACCAAGTTGTAAACTTCTGCTTCTGACAGATTGCTAATTCTAGTCCACAGAAGTGGTTCAACGTTTATCAAACAGTAATAATACTTAATTTATTTACTTAATTTGAGATAATTGGGTGAAGTCCAGTATTTTCACGATTTATGAAAAAAGGGAGATTTGATAAAGTGATTCTCAACTATGTAAAGCATCTAGGATGCTAATTAATTTGGATTTGTTGAATAGCGATCGCCTTTAAACTAAATTCTTCAATACTGAGTAATAAAAATATAACTATTTACGTAAATTATTCTTGGTTTATGAGTTACGGCTAGCCTAGATATTAGTGGGCGCAGCTTTAGAGATAACTTGACTTTGCAACCGAAGTATCAGTTTTTAGCTAAATAATACCTATGATTTACCGTAAGTCCGAAATTCTTTGGGTAGATGCAGTTTAGCTGCAACAATCAAGTGATAACAATCACAAGTATCCTTGATTAAGATCGTCTCCTTGTGATTGCCAAGTTGGCATAATGAATTTTAACTGAACTCTAGCCGAGTCATTAATAGGGAACACACTAATTGCCGACAACTTCCATAAGGGACTGTCGGCTTTTTGTATCCGAATGTTTTTTGTCTAGCAGTACTGAGGTAACGCTTCATTCTAATACTCATCCCCTCCCTAAGGCTGCGCTAAACTGTTCCACATTTGAATTAGATTACATGAGCGAGCAAAATGCTCTGAAGTCCTGTTTGTCGTATTCCTACGGGGAAGCTACGCAGTATAGGGCTGGATTCATCGCGCTGGCAATAACTATCCCCATAAAATTTCCCCACAACTGGTTGGTAACTTGACAGAGATTTGCCACAGCCACTACCAAGTGTGGGGAAGGTATGATCAAATTGGGGATTTTATGCCTATCTAGCGCTAACGTATTGCACTCAATGTAGACAGAAGTCCACTTTTAGAAACAACACACGCTTTGCGCTTTGCATTTAAGACATCGCTTGAATGATGTAATCAAAGTAAGGTGCTGCTGCGGTAGCATCTTCCGCACTCAGCAAACCAAGGGAGGCTTTTTTCAGTGAATTGATGGCTTCTACCATTCCTGGGACGGGAACACCCAGTGAATTATACATTTCCCGCACGCCAATCAAACCTATTTTTTCAATCGGCTCTTTGTCGCCAGCAAGTACGCCATAGGTAATCAGGCGCAAGTACCAGCCAAAGTCACGGATACATAGAGAACGCTGACGTTCACCGTAAGCATTGCCACCAGGCGAGATAAAGTCTGGTCGCTTCTGCCAAAGCTGTTTGGTTGCTTCTTGAACAATCTTTTTTTCGTTTTCAGCTAGGGTAGCAGCAATCCGCGTCCGTTGTACGCCGGTTCGCAAAAATTCTTCGATACTCTTGAGTTCGCCACTGCTGGGATAGCGCAGTTCGTCATCGGCTTGGAAAATAACTTGGCTAATTACAGTCATGATTATTGCAATTACGCAAGGAAATATTATTTGCTAGTTTAACGAGTTGGAGGTACACAAGTGAAGAGAGATGAGGGAGATCCAGTAGTAGGGGAGCAGGGGAAGCAGGGGAAGTAGGGGGAGCAGGGGGAGATTTATAAGCTCTTGACTCTTGATTTTTGTACAGACGCGATTAATCGCGTCTCTACCCTTGACTTTTGTACAGACGCGATTAATCGCGTCTCTACCCTTGACTTTTGACTCTTGACCAATGACTAATGACCAATGACTAAAATAGTTTGGCAACAGGGTGAATTAATTGAAGTTGCGATCGCTGACTTGAATGATACAGGCGACGGTGTGGGACGCTTTGATGAACGTGTAGTATTTGTCCCGGATACCGTACCAGGCGATCGCGCGATTGTCCGTTTAGTACACGTAAAACCTAAATACGCTCACGGTAAGCTCCAGCAGCTATTGCAACCATCCCCCCACCGTGTACGACCTAGTTGTATTGTGGCTGATAAGTGTGGTGGTTGCCAGTGGCAACATATTAATTATGATTACCAGCTAGTAGCAAAGCGTAATCAAGTTATCCAAGCTTTGGAACGTATTGGTGGTTTTGTTCAACCACCAGTAGATCCGGTACTCGCGGCTCCTTCTGCTTTGGGTTATCGTAACAAAGCTACATATCCTCTTAGCAAATCGGCTACAGGACAAGTACAAGCTGGTTATTACCAAAAAGGTAGCCACCAATTAATTAACTTGAATCAATGTCCAGTCCAGGACACGCGATTAAATCCCTTACTTGCTGAAGTTAAGCAGGACATCCAAAAGCGGGGTTGGCAAATTTATGATGAACAACGTCATCAAGGACAAATTCGCCATCTCGGTTTACGCATTGGACGACGCACAGGGGAAATGTTGTTGACTTTGGTGGTGAAGGACTGGAATTTGCCAGGAATTGAAAACCAAGCTCAAGAATGGTTAAAGCGCTATCCCCAACTGGTGGGAGTGTCGCTTAATTGTAATCGCGATCGCACAAATGTTATCTTTGGAAATGAAACCCGTTGTATTGCCGGAGTTCCCTATCTGCAAGAAAAATTTGCTGGATTGGAATTCCAAGTGCGCCCGGATACATTTTTTCAAGTTTATACAGAAACAGCAGAGGCACTATTGCAGGTAATTCAGTCAGAACTGAATCTTCAAGGGCATGAGTTGTTAGTTGATGCCTATTGTGGTATTGGAACTTTAACTTTGCGTTTAGCCAAACAAGTACGCCAAGCTACGGGCTTAGAAGTGCAACCAGCAGCGGTGGAACAAGCTATTTTAAACGCTCAACATAACGGAATTGATAATGTAACATTCCAAGTCGGAGCAGTAGAAAAATTGCTCCCAAAAATGGACACAATACCAGAAGTAGTTCTACTCGACCCGCCACGGAAGGGATGCGATCGCGCTGTAATCGACGCTTTACTGAAATTGAAACCATCTCGGATCGTTTACGTCAGCTGTAAAGTATCTACCCTCGCCCGTGACCTCAAATTACTCTGTCAAGATGGGCAATATAAGATGACACGGGTACAACCTGCTGATTTTTTTCCGCAAACGGCTCATGTGGAAGCTGCTGCTTTTCTTGTACTATCAAATTTAGATGAGGGTGGTGAGTCCTTCAGAAAAACTCAAATTTGAAATTTTTAGTCTAGTGCATACTAAAAATGCTAAAATCGAATTAAGCTAAAAATAAAATTCATTTTCGTTTAAAGAATTTGAAGTCGCATAGGCTCTTAAAAATATGAAATAGGTTGTCTAAATTACATATCGGCAAATAGCAGAGTATGACAATACTCTTTCTAATTTCAAGCATCTTTTAAGTTGCTAAACTTATTATCAGGTTCATCCCAGCCGTTATATATCCAAGCAATCCTAATTTATTCATTGAGTCAATGCTCCCTAGCATTTTCAAAATTTAGTTTTAAAGACGCAAGTTTGAAGGCAGCATGACCACCTCAGTTTTTATCAGGGTGCCTGTTAAAGCAAACTGATGTCTAGCTAACTGAAAGCTATGGGGTTTCTCTTGTGATTACCATTTCGCTTCGTCCAGTTGGACGTTACTGGGGCACTATTAGTTTTGCCTCAACTCTCTATCTTTGTCCAATATTAGATTTACTGTTGACAGAGATTCCAGCAAAACTGCAAGCAGAACTGCGGCTAGGACTCCAAGAAGCCTTAGTAAACGCAGCTAAACATGGCAATAATCTTGACCCTAGTAAAAGAGTTGTAGTCCGTTTTTCTTTAATAGATAATCAGTATTGGTGGATAATATCAGACCAAGGTAGTGGCTTTTGTCCAGCATCTGCTAATGATGATGACGAACCAACAGACTATCTCCCACCAGATGAGGCGGAAAGTGGACGTGGTTTATGTCTTCTACATCAAATTTTTGATCAGGTAGAGTGGAATCGCAAAGGCACAGAATTAAGACTTTGTAAACAAATGGAAAATCGTCCCCGGTTATCTCTGCGGCGGTGAGTGCAGGAGGGGAAGACAAGGAGATGGGGGGACAAGGGGAGAAGGTAACAAGAGTAATGATGTTGTTACTTTCCCCACTCCCCCTATTTTTTATGCTCACCGTGAGATGGACAGGGTGGAGCAGAAATAGAGCGATCTAACCAACCAACAGCCTGTTCTAATCTTGCTTGAGCTTCTTGTGGCTGATTCTTGAGGAGATACACAACAGCTGCTGCTACTTGCTCATTGGCGCGAGAATTGCGGTTAGACTTGAGGCGATGCCAATCGTTAGGAGAGATGCTTAGCCTTTCCATGAGGGCTTGGGCTAGTTCTAGAGTGCTAAATTCATTCAGTTGGCTGGTTTTAGGCAGCTGGGTAGATTGAGACATAACTATTGGCACAATTGCATTTACTTCTACTGTACTACTTGTAAATGAAGCCGCCTAAACAATCACAGCCGCCAGCAGAAAATCCAGAGCCAGATTTTGCACAAGAATTGGAGGAAGTAGAGCGATCGCTCCTATCCTTGAAAGAACGCTACAACCAAGTGCAAGGCGATCGCCAAAAAAAGGCAGAATGGCAACAGCGCCTTAACAAATTGAATCAAAATAAGTACAAGACGCCAGAAATAAAAGCGGAGTTACGGCACATAAAACAGCAGTTAGAAGTGCTAGAAATAAACTTAGAAAGCCAGTTATTCTCTTGGGGTAGCCTCAAGAAACCTTTCTGGCAAGCCGTCCGCTTTGGTGGAATGGGCGTTATTATAGGCTGGATATTAAAATCCTGTGCTGGGTAAATATGGTAAATCGACGAATTGCAGAAATATTGCGAAGTGGTCAACCTGATGAGTCTCTCGTAGTTCAAGGCTGGGTAAGAACAAAACGCGAGTCGAAAGGTTTTGCTTTTATTGAAGTCAATGACGGCTCATCGCTAGCTAATTTGCAAGTCGTCATCAATCAGGATTTGCCAGACTACGATGCCATATTAAAAAAACTGAATACAGGTGCTGCTGTCGAGGTGACAGGGTTGCTGGTGGCGTCTCTTGGTAAAGGACAACGCATTGAATTGAAAGCAGAGACAGTGAAAGTCTACGGCGAAGCTGATCCTGACACTTACCCACTGCAAAAGAAACGCCATTCTTTTGAGTTTTTGCGAACTATTGGACATTTGCGATCGCGTACCAATTCCTTTGGTGCAGTTTTCCGCGTCAGAAATGCCTGTTCTACAGCCATTCACCAATTCTTTCAAGAAAGAGGCTTTTTGTGGGTACACACCCCGATTATCACTGCTAGTGACTGCGAAGGTGCGGGTGAACTTTTTAGCGTTACCAGTTTGAATCTCAAGGATATTCCCCGTACAGAGAGTCAAGCAGTAGATTACACTCAAGACTTTTTTGCTAAACCCACATATTTAACAGTTAGCGGTCAGTTGGAAGCGGAAGTTATGGCGATGGCGTTTAGCAACGTCTATACCTTCGGCCCTACCTTCCGTGCAGAGAATTCCAACACCTCCCGCCACTTAGCAGAATTTTGGATGGTTGAGCCAGAAATGGCTTTTTGTGACTTAGAAGGCGATATGGATTTAGCCGAGGCGTTTCTCAAACACATTTTTAAATATGTATTGGAAACTTGTCCAGAAGACATGGAATTTTTCAATCAGCGCATTGATAATACTGTGTTAGCAACGGCGGAAAATATTATTAACAATCAATTTGAACGCTTAACTTATACAGAAGCTGTCAAACTTTTAGAAAAAGCTGATGTCAAGTTTGAATATCCTGTGAGTTGGGGTTTAGATTTACAATCAGAACACGAACGCTACCTAGCTGAACAATTATTTAAGAAGCCTGCGATCGTCACAGATTACCCAGCGCAAATCAAAGCCTTTTATATGCGCTTGAACGACGATGAAAAAACCGTCCGCGCAATGGATATTCTCGCACCCAAAATTGGCGAAATTGTTGGCGGTTCCCAACGGGAAGAACGTCTAGAAGTCCTAGAACGCCGCGTATTAGCACAAGGGTTAAACCCAGAAGATTTGTGGTGGTATCTTGATTTGCGTCGTTATGGTACTGTCCCACACGCTGGTTTTGGACTTGGTTTTGAGCGACTCGTGCAATTTATGACGGGTATGGGAAATATCCGTGATGTGATTCCGTTCCCGCGTACACCGCAGAATGCTGATTTTTAGTTTGAGAATTTGAAACCCAGGCGATTAGAAATCGCGTCTACACAAACCAAGAGAAATACGTTGATAATTACGAAATTCCATCCACTGCTCTAAATTTACGCCTTCAATTTTCTCCATTGCTAAACAGTGCAATGGTACAGAGCTATTTTTAGGTAAAACAGTAAAATAACCATCTGGTTCTACCTTGGGAATACCCGCATTGTTTAGCTGACTCAAAACCTTTGCTTCCTGCTCAAACAGTTCAATGGCTTTAGAGTTATTCTCAGTCAGCACTTTTAAGACTTTAGTTTTGCCACGCTCGTCAACTTCAAAAGTATTGCCAAAGCCACCTTGTCCTAGTTGTTTTAGTACCCGATAGCGACCTTGCAACAGTATTTCTGACCCACAGTTACGGCAAATAAGGTTATTTGTATTCACTGGGTCAACAGGTTTTGGACAATGGGGATTTATACAATAGGTCATTACACAGAAGTAAATATCCTAAAAACTTGATTTGTATTGATATATAAACAGAGTGTTAAATCTTTAAGGTTCTAGTAATAGAGTTCCCTAAAACTCTAACAAAATAACATATAGTATTTAGTAGAACACGCACCTACAATAAATTTATAATCACCGTAGAAGAGGCGTCTTATCTGGCCTTATATGTATAGGATTAATTGGGTTGTGTTATCGCTTAACCCAACCTAAAATCTGACGGACAACAAGCTATATAAGTTGAGTTCTATATATTTTTATTGAAGTTTGCAAAGAGAATTTAGCAGTTCCTAAATTGCACACACAAAAAATTAGGGGTACAACAACTGTTGTACCCCTACAAATTGGCTATATTCAATGTGATGGAAAACAGCTATAAAATAACAATCAACCTCGTGACTACCAGATTATGAGCAATTCTTTACATTTACTACATCTAGATTTATAGTTTGCAAAGACAAATGCTTTCTTGCTTGCCTGCGTGATATGACTGACGCTACTGTTAAAAGAAATTATGTAAAGTCAAACTCAAATCAAAAAAGTTGAATAGGAAGCTAAAATGGCAACTCCCAGTAAACAGGTGAAATCTACTACTGATATTGGAGATAATAGACGCACCGAAACTCGTATCCAGGTTCGCATTCCTAAAGACTTGCATGAGGAACCAGTCATCTCACGGCTGGTTTCTCACTATGGTGTCACAGTCATGATTGCAGCTGCTCAGGTAAGCACAAATGCGATAGAGCATAGCTGTTTCGATCTGCAACTACGAGGAACGACTTCGCAGATTGAAAGCGCCTTAACCTACCTAGATGAACTGGATTTAGAAATTCTGCACCAATCCACCCCTGAAGAAGATGGGTGGTGATCAATTTTGGATTTCGGATTTTGCGGAAAGTCTGAACGAAGGCCTCCCAGAAGTCAGAGCGGAGGAAGCCTCCGCTCTGAACTTCGGTGCCCGATCAGAACTTTCCAAGACGGATTTTAAATTGATAATCTAAAATCCAAAATCTAAAATTTAAAATCGGCTATGCCATTTGATTTTCAATCGCCCACCGCGCTAGTTCAGTGCGGTTATGCAGATTGGTTTTGCCCAACATATTGGACACATGGCTTTCAACCGTTCGCTGACTGACATTTAATTCTTCAGCAATTTCCCGGTTAGCTAAACCCCTAGCAACAAACTGCACTACTTTCAGTTCTGTTGGGGTTAACTGCACATCGAAGGGAACCTGAATGCGGGAACCGTTTTCTCCTCCTTTTGCTTGGTGTTCTTTCCAACGGATAGTTTGCTTGAGCGAGGATTCTACTTGCGCTACGAGTTCTTCTGGCTCAAAGGGCTTGACCATATATACATCAGCACCTTTATTCAGACCTTTAACTCGATCCGCGCTTTGTCCCTTAGCTGAAAGGAAAAGAACCGGAATCCAGCTGGTTCGTTCGTTTTGCCGGACTTGTTCCACAAAAGTATATCCGTCCATTTCCGGCATCATCACGTCGCAGATGATCATATCTGGAACATCGTGCTCTAAAATTTCCAGAGCTTCTCGTCCATTTTCGGCGGTGATGACTTCATATCCCCGGAATTCTAAGTAATCCTTCACCAGCAAGATGAGGTTAGGGTCATCATCAATCAGTAAAAGTCGTTTGTGATCTTTCATGCTGGGTTCTTTCATAGCAGTGGCACTTGTCGCGCTTCGGTCCATCAATGTCTTGAATAGTTATCCTCTATGGTGGATTATTTGAGATGTTGTCCTTTTTCCCACTTAACTTGCCTTTGCTGCCTCGAAATCTCAAAAGTACCGAGCACTTTCAAGAGATTAGTAGCTCGATGGCGAAAGTCCAGCAAGGATACGTATAGCAGTAGTATCTATAATGCGCTATTATATATCGCTTTGAAAGTGGCGGGCTAAAAAACACCGATTAAATAATCTTTCTGATTCATAAGTAAGTATTGGTTTAAGATGACCCTACCTCAAAACTAACCCGCGCTTTCCTAAAGCTTACTGCCATACCATATCCTTCGGATGTTAAGCCTTTACGAGATGTTCACAAGAAACCAGGGAAGTTTCTGGCAAAGGATGGGTTAAAAATGCATATTCTTTAACCGCCATTATGCCTATTAAGTGTTCTTGGATGATCCGCTCAATAACTTCCGGGTTTGCTTGGCGATACCAGACCCATCTGGGTGAACCACCATTATCAGTCCAGAACAACAAACGCGCAAGCAATTGGCTTTGGTTCTAAAGACGTGAATGGGACGACTATCTTGCGGCTGGTCGAGTTTTAGCTCTTTAAGTCGCGTTTTCAAGTATTCCCAAGACTCCAGACTAGCTTGTTTCGAGCAGCAGTTAGCAACTGTCTGGTCAGCACAAATAAAAATGTGTAGCTGAGTTTTAGCCAGTCCTAGAGTTTCTACACAATTACTTAGGGCTTTATGTTCTAGAGATTTAGTAGATTTGGGGATTAGATGGCTGGACTGGATCACTGGATTGTTACTCATCGAGCGGCTCCCTGATTACAGTTCTATAACAATTTCCCAGGTTTGCAAATAAAGTTGTCTATATAAAAATATTCGGAAGCTACGGAACGGAACCTGGAAGCCGGAACTTATTAAGCATTTATACTTAAGTACACCTGCGTTCCTCCAGTTCGGGAACCCGTACTAAGGAAATTGTTGCCATTACACGCCGCTTTTCGGTAAATTAGCACTCAGGAGTTGAGAGTGCTAAAACTCTGGAGAAATTAATATGGCAGCTGTATCTCTAAGCGTTTCTACAGTTAAACCTTTAAGCGATCGCGTTTTTGTAAAAGTGAGCGCCTCTGAAGAAAAGACCGCAGGTGGTCTGTATTTACCCGACACCGCCAAGGAAAAGCCCCAGGTAGGGGAAGTAGTCGCCCTTGGTCCTGGCAAGCGTAACGACGATGGTAGCCGTCAGGAATTGGAAATTAAGGTCGGAGATAAGGTGCTGTACTCTAAGTACGCTGGCACCGATATCAAGCTCGGCACTGAAGAATATGTACTGCTTTCTGAAAAAGACATTTTAGCAGTCGTCATTTAACTGGGAATGGGGAATGGGGAATAGGGAATAGGAAATGTCAAAAACAAAGACAATCACCGATGCCCAATGCCCACTATTCAATGCCCAATGCCCGATATCCAAATCAAGACAAAGTTGACTTACTCCCTGAATTAAGACACCTATGGCAAAGCGCATTATCTACAACGAAAACGCCCGTCGTGCCCTAGAACGAGGCATTGACATCCTGGCTGAGGCTGTAGCTGTTACCCTTGGCCCCAAAGGTCGTAACGTAGTCCTAGAAAAGAAATTTGGCGCACCGCAAATTGTTAATGATGGTGTAACTATCGCCAAAGAAATCGAATTAGAAGACCACATTGAAAACACTGGCGTGGCTCTGATTCGTCAAGCTGCTTCTAAAACCAATGATGCTGCGGGCGATGGCACCACCACTGCTACCGTTTTAGCTCACGCTATTGTCAAAGAAGGCTTACGGAACGTTGCAGCTGGTGCTAATGCAATTTCGCTAAAGCGCGGTATTGATAAAGCTGCTGGCTTCCTCGTAGAGAAAATTGCTGAACACGCCCGTCCTGTAGAAGATTCTAAAGCTATTGCTCAAGTGGGTTCTATATCAGCTGGCAACGATGAAGAAGTTGGTCAGATGATTGCCCAAGCAATGGACAAGGTAGGCAAGGAAGGCGTAATTTCCCTGGAAGAAGGGAAATCCATGTTCACTGAACTGGAAATCACTGAAGGGATGCGCTTTGACAAAGGCTACATTTCTCCATATTTCGCCACAGACCCTGAGCGGATGGAAGCGGTTTTTGATGAGCCTTACATACTGCTGACCGACAAGAAAATCGCCTTGGTACAAGACCTTGTACCAGTGTTAGAGCAAGTAGCTCGTGCTGGTCGTCCCTTGGTGATTATCGCTGAAGATATCGAAAAAGAAGCTTTGGCAACCTTAGTGGTAAACCGCCTACGTGGTGTACTCAACGTTGCTGCTGTTAAGGCTCCTGGTTTTGGCGATCGCCGCAAAGCTATGCTGGAAGATATCGCTGTATTGACTGGTGGTCAACTGGTCACTGAAGATGCTGGTCTGAAGCTGGAAAATACCAAGCTGGAAAGCCTGGGCAAAGCTCGCCGCATCACCATCACCAAGGACAACACCACAATTGTTGCTGAAGGTAACGAAGTTGCTGTCAAGGCTCGTGTCGAGCAAATTCGTCGTCAATTGGAAGAAACAGAATCTTCCTATGACAAAGAGAAGTTGCAAGAGCGTCTTGCTAAACTCTCTGGTGGCGTCGCCGTGGTGAAAGTGGGTGCAGCCACTGAAACCGAAATGAAAGACAAGAAACTGCGTCTAGAAGACGCTATTAACGCCACCAAAGCTGCTGTGGAAGAAGGCATTGTTCCTGGCGGTGGTACAACTCTGGCTCACCTTGCTCCCGTATTGGAAGAGTGGGCAAAGAGCAATCTGAAGGATGAAGAGTTAATTGGTGCTTTGATTGTCGTTCGCGCCTTGCCTGCACCTCTGAAGCGGATTGCTGAAAACGCTGGTCAAAATGGTGCTGTCATTGCTGAACGCGTGAAAGAGAAAGAATTCAACATTGGCTACAATGCTGCAACCAACGAATTCGTTGATTTGTTAGAAGCTGGTATTGTTGACCCTGCCAAGGTGACTCGTTCTGCTCTGCAAAACGCTGCTTCTATCGCTGGTATGGTGTTGACAACCGAATGTATCATAGTTGACAAGCCTGAGCCTAAGGATGCTGCCCCTGCTGGTGGTGGTGGCATGGGTGGTGGCGACTTCGATTACTAATATTCTGTAATCAGTCCCCTATATATAAAACAGCTGCTTCCTGGTGGAGGTGGCTGTTTTTTTATTTGAACGGACAAAGATAAGGGGAGGGTGAAATCGCTGACCTATGAATTTATATTAGTTATAGTTTACTTTAACCTCATTCATTTACAGGTGCACTATACTGCGTTAATGCATCTTGTTAATTTAAATATAAGATTCAAAAATGGCAAAACTCCAATATGAAAGTTATTCTGAGGGCGCATCAACAATATTAGTTCAAGAAAAGTTTGGTGATGCTAATGTTTATGCTCAAAATGCTAAATCACTGCTGACAAAAGCTACTGGTTTTATTGGCGCTTATGATTTTACTCTAAATCCATATCGGGGTTGTCAATATGGTTGTAGTTATTGTTATGCTGCTGCATTTAGTCCTAATACTAAAATGCGCCAAGATTGGGGTAATTGGGTAATTTTTAAGGAAAATGCCGCTGAAGTTTTAGAGAAAGAATTAAAAAAATGGTATGAAAAAAATCCCAAAAAGCCTCCTAGGATTTACATGAGTAGTGTTACAGATCCTTATCAACCGCTGGAATCTAAACACCAGTTGACTCGCAAGTTATTAGAGGTGATGCTTGATGTAAGGGTTGATGGTTATCAAACTCCGACCTTGGTAATTCAAACTCGCAGCCCAATTATTATTAGAGATATTGATTATTTACAACGGTTTAAGCGATTGCGGATTAATATGAGTATTCCGACAGGAAGTGAATTAGTGAAAAGGGATTTTGAACCGCGATCGCCAAGTGTCAAAGCTAGACTTAATGCCCTTATTAAAATCAAACAAAGTATAGACTATTTTAAAGGTTTCCTTCCAAAAATTTCTATTACTCAAAAAGTATTTTGGTCAGAAGTACGAGTGCAACTATAAATTAGATGATTATGTTATTTTGGCAAAAAAATAATGATAAATCGCAGATAAAGCAGTACTATAACCTACTACGTTTTATAGTACACAAGAAACTTAAAATGATATGGATATATTTAACTTCCTGAAAATTGTGTATGAATTCATGAAAGTTTATGTTATATGAAAAAGCAGAAAAATAAATTCAGTCACCTGACAGCAATAGAAAGAAGTTATCTCTCATTTCCCGCAAAATTTTTATTAGATAAACAACTACTTCAAGGCAAAGTTCTAGATTTTGGTTGTGGATTTGGTAATGATGTCAAAATGTTGCGAGAAAAAGGATTTGATATTACAGGTTATGACCCTTATTATTTTCCGCAGTATCCTAATGGTAAATTCGATACAATAATTTGTTTTTATGTTTTAAACGTGTTATTTCCTGAAGAGCAAGCCAATGTTCTAATGGAAGTATCACATTTATTGAAGCCAGGCGGAAAAGCCTATTATGCCGTGAGAAGAGATATAAAAAGAGAAGGTTTTCGAGAACACTATATACATAAAAAACCTACATATCAATGTATCGTCAAACTTCCTTTTAATTCTATAAATTTAGATGATAATTGTGAATTTTATGAGTATGCTCATTATAATTGCCAAAGAAATTTATCCAATAGTTGCATATTTTGCAATCCCCGTAGAACTCTAAATTTGTTAACTGAATCGGCAACAGCTTATGCTATCCTTGACGGCTATCCTGTCAGTAAAGGACATACTTTAGTTATTCCCAAACGCCATGTCAGCAACTATTTTGAATTACCATTCAAAGAACAATCTGCTTGCTGGTTGATAGTTAACAAAGTGCAAGAAATTCTTAGCAAAGAATTCGCACCTGACGGTTTTAATGTGGGAATAAATATCAATCAAGATGCAGGTCAAAATATTATGCACGCTGGCATTCATATCATTCCTCGTTACAAAGTCGATGTTGACGGTGCTAGAGGTGGAATGCGATTTGTAATTCCTAAAAGACGATAGCTTGTTTGGGTATGATGCGTTATCAGACATAGGCTGGGACAATCCCCCATTTTTAATGCTGATGGTGCGATGAATTTAGTAATGACTAATGCCTTAATGCTCGATTGGCGGGGTGTTGCCAAAGTCGATATCGGGTGCATTCAGCATGATTTCTTGCGATTGCCAGATGATGGGATGGGTAGGTGAGGTAATAATTTGCACCTGGCAGACATATGACAAAATGAAAGTGTAAAGAGAAACTCTTACTTCATAAGGATAAGAGCAAAGAACAGACAATTTTCGTGTAAAAATGTATGTTGCCAACTACACTATAAACCCAGCAATTACGCATGATATTGCCCACTATATGGTTTTAGTGGAAAAGAGGAAACTAGCAGATTTATGTTTGTGGCGTCCAGCAAGTCTTGGACAGTCTCGCCTCAGGAGAATAAGCGATCACTAGCTTTGAGTTAAAGATACGATTTATAAATCCCAGTTAGACGACTGTTGAGATTGTGTTGAGAGATGTTAAGCGGACTCTACCACAATGAGTAAGTGGCCCTAAGCAACTCAGAAGGCATTCTTGTTCAACAGCGATCGCTTACGCAATTCTAGAAAATTATGGCTGGTAAAATTTTATTAGTGAGTTATTATTTGGCAGAAACCTCAGCCCAGTTGAACATATCAGAAAGTTCCGCAGTGCGTTGATAGCAATGGGAAGTAATATTTCTTAAATGAAAATCAACTAAATTTTTTAGAAAAAACTATACAAATACAGCTAATCTTACAAAAATTTACTTTTATCCCATACCTTGCAGCTATATGAGTTCACAATCTTCTCGCTCTGACAAAATTTTAGTTGTCGATGACTCTCCTGATAACGTGTTTTTGATCAAAACTATTCTGGAGGAAGAAGGCTACACGATTAGCACCGCAGAAAATGGTATTGCGGCTTTAGCAGAATTGAAAGCATCTCCTTGTGACTTGGTTCTGCTGGATCTGATGATGCCAGGAATGGACGGGTACGAAGTCACCAAGCACATTCGTGGAGATATGAAGTTACCGCAATATATCCCCATACTGCTGATCACCGCCCACGATGCGCCCAATGTCGCCCACGGATTAGACTTGGGTGCTGATGATTTTATCCGCAAACCTGTAACAGTAGACGAATTGCTGGCACGGGTGCGATCGCTCCTGCGTTTGAAGCATAGTATGGATGAACGTGATGAAATTGCCCGCCAGCGAGAAGATTTTGTTTCGCGCCTCACCCACGATTTACGCACTCCTTTAGTGGCGGCTGATCGCATGTTGATGCTGTTTCAGCAAGGTGCTTTGGGAGGGTTATCGGCGCAAATGCAGGAAGTAATTGCCATCATGGCTCGCAGCAATACCAACCTGCTTTCTATGGTCAATACTTTATTGGAAGTTTATCGCTTTGAAGCAGGTCGCAAAACCTTGACACTTCAACCAGTTAATCTGAGCAAGTTGCTAGAAGAGGTGACTGGAGAATTGACACCCCTAGCTCAAGCCAAAACACTATCTATAAATCTAGATTTTACTGAGGAGTTAAGCACAAATACAGTGATGGGCGATCGCTTAGAACTGCATCGTTTATTCACGAACCTTGTAGGTAATGCTATCAAATTTACCGACTCTGGGTCTGTAACCATCCGTCTTACATCTCAACGCCAATTTGACAAAAGCAGTCAATCTCAAATATTTGGAAATTCTAATTCTGTTGAGTACATTAGCATTGAGATAGCAGATACTGGTCTAGGTATTTCTTCTGAAGAACAAGCCTCTTTATTTGAACGATTTCGCCAGGGTAGCCACAAAAGTTCTGGTAGTGGCTTAGGACTGTATCTTTCTCGCCGAATTGTTGAGGCACATCAAGGCATGATTCTACTTAATTCAGAGTTAGGTAAAGGTAGTGTATTTATTGTACTCTTACCAATTAAATTATAAGGAAATCTCAAAAGGGAAATATAGTTTTTCAAGGCAAAAATTATGATTTATAATTTATTGGTTATTTAACAATAATTTGAAGTAAATATTGTGCATAACAAAAGTTTCCATAAAAAGTAAAAAATTAAATATATTTATTTGATAGCATTAAAATTAAATATTTTGCAAGATAAAAAGATGATTACTACTGAATTATCAAATTTTGCTGAGATTATCATTAGTCAGCGTAACTTTTTTAAAACTAGCAAAACTAAAGATGTTGATTTTCGGATTGAACAACTCGAAACGCTCAAGCAAGCAATTATCGAGCATGAACAAGCAATAACCCAGGCATTACAAGCAGATTTACATAAACCAGAATTTGAGACTTACATTACAGAACTTGGTGTAATTAAAGAAATTGATTATGCCATCAAATATATCAAAACTTGGATTAAGCCCAAAAAAGCAGCAGTCCCTTTTGAATTTTTTTCATACTCAGCCCGAATTTATCCAGAACCGCTAGGGGTTGTTTTAATTATCGGTGCTTGGAATTATCCATTCAATTTAATTATTTCACCGTTAGTGGGTGCGATCGCCGCCGGGAATTGTGCAATTATCAAACCTTCAGAACTTGCTCCGCATACCTCCCGTGTCATCGCTGAGATTATTACCAAATATTTCGACCCAGCTTATATTGCAGTACTAGAAGGAGATGTGGAAGCAAGTCAAAAACTACTGGTAGAAAAGTTTGACCACATCTTTTTTACTGGTAGCACAGCCGTGGGCAAAATCATCATGGCAGCGGCAGCAAAACATCTCACACCAGTTACTTTAGAATTGGGCGGCAAAAGTCCTTGTATTGTAGATAGTGACATTAACCTTGAACATACTGCTAGACGAATTATTTGGGGCAAGTTTATTAATGCTGGACAAACTTGTATCGCACCTGACTATCTTTTAGTTGATCGTAAAATCAAAAAAGATTTAGTAGAGGGATTAAAAAAATGCTTAAAAGAATTTTATGGCAATCATCCGGAAAACAGCCCTGATTATGCCAGGATTATCAGTCAAAAGCATTTTGAAAGGTTGGTTAACTTCCTCAAAAATGGTGAAATTATCATTGGTGGAGAAACTAAACCTTCAGAGCATTATATTGCCCCCACGTTGATTGATAATGTCTCTTTAGAAGATTCCATAATGCAGGAAGAAATTTTTGGTCCCCTTCTACCTATAATTGAATATGCTGATATCGTAGAAGCGATCGCCCTAATTAACTCTCGACCAAAGCCTTTAGCTTTATACTTATTTTCTCAAAACAAGAATCTGCAAAAGCGCGTTTTGCAGGAAACCTCATCTGGTGGAGTGTGTATTAATGACACAGTTCTACAGTGTGGTGTTTCATCTTTACCGTTTGGGGGAGTGGGGGATAGTGGTATTGGTAACTACCACGGCAAAGCTAGCTTTGACACCTTTTCTCATGACAAAAGTGTATTGCAAAACTCCTTTTGGCTAGATTTAAAATGGCGGTACGCTCCCTATGAGGGCAAACTAGCTTTTGTAAAGCGACTTCTAGGTTAAAAGTTAAAAATTAACTGTGAATTGATAACTTATCGCTGCTTACCTCACCGAAGAGGATTAAGGAAATAGACAAGGGAAAAAACACAAAACTTCTTGTCCCTTGTCCTCTTCCTTTACTCCTAACTATTAAAACCCAAAGGCGCTACTATAACGCTCCTCTGCCCAGGGTTCGCCACGGCGGTGGTAGCCATTACGCTCCCAAAAACCAAGTTCTTCGCGACCTAGAAACTCTAAACCATTGATCCACTTAGCACTTTTCCAAGCGTAAAGATGGGGAATAACTAGTCGCATGGGCCCACCATGTTCAGCTGGTAATGGTTCACCAAAGACTTTAAAAGCAAAGAAATTTTCTTCGCGCATAAAGTCTTCTATTGAGATATTAGTGGTGTAGCCGCCATAGCAGTGTTCCATAATATGCACTGCTTTGGGATCTACTTTAATCAGACCCATAAAGTCTGTTACTTTAATGCCAGACCATTTGACATCCAATTTAGACCAGCGCGTTACACAGTGGAAGTCAGCCGTAAATTCGTGCTGAGGTAGTGCTATGAAGTCTGACCAAGTAAAGCTAGCAGATTTTGCCAAACCCCAAACCCGAAACTCCCATTCCTCAATACTGACTTGGGGGGTTGCACCATAAGTTAATACGGGGAACCCTTTAGCCAGATGTTGACCTGGAGGGACGCGATCGCCTTCTTGCTTCTCTGGTTTCTGAAAAAATTTTCCTAGCATAGTAGTAGAAAAATAAGTTTTCTTAAGATAGTTACAAGCTTTTTTGCTGAGTAGCGAAAAGCTAGGAGAACCAGATATTTTACTTGTTATTTAACATTCCCAGCGGCTCAAGCCGCTGGATTTTTTCAAAGGTAGGCTAATTCCAAACTTCCGCGAGGTTTTATGATTCTTCTTCCTCTTCTTCAGCAGTTGGATAGACAAATGTAGAACGTCCAGTCAAAATCGACTTGCCTAGCGAGAGAGCTTTTTGAGCTTCAACAACAGCTTTGTGTCTCCAGGTAGCTCGGCGTTTATCTCGTTTGGACTTAGACGTTTTCTTCTTAGGGACAGCCATATTAGCGGAGGTCGCAATTCTTGACAACCTTTTTATTCTAAGCCATCAACTGACTAAAGGAAGTATGAACTATAAAACAAGAAGCTCATACCAATAATACCCTAAAGGCTACCGTGTTTTTTCTTGGTGATTAGCGTCTATCTAGCGCTCCATTTGGAGGTTGTTCGAGCGGCGGTATCTTATCAGTGGGTTCTTCTGTTGTTGAATTAGGCTTGGTGGGTTGAGGCAAAGCTGCTGGAACTGGTGGATTAGAGGTTGTCGGTTGTTTTTCAAAGAACAGTAGCGATCGCGCAGTTTTAAAGTAAGTTGCCCAGTGTTGAGCATCAGGGCGGGTACGCCATTGTGGGCGACTGACTTCTAATGTCAGAACTGGTGCGATCGCACCATAACTTTGTACGGAGATAATAATTGAAACATCTGTAACTAAAATATCTTGGTCGAAGCTCCGCTGAGCAGCTGCCCTAGCAGCCGCTTCCGCTCTTCGCAGAATGGTTTCGTAGTTTTCCTCTGGCAGGCGGTCAATAGCTAAATCAACTCTAGCGGTGTAAGCTCGCACAATCTGAGGTGCGATCGCTTCGGTCACAAGCCAGATAGGAACAGTAAAGATGAGCAAAACTACTAAAGGAACTATCCGGATTCTTGTGGCAATTTGGCTAATAACTGAGAAGGGGATGATCGATGATGGTAGGTGAGCAGAACTTTTGCTCATGATTTTGTGCTCCTTAGTGATGATCTGTAATGGGAATTGTGTAGAAGTATTTTCCGAAAATTTAACGTAATAAAAATTACATTCTATCTTAAGGTTTGATACGAGTCACCTAGACTATAAAACATAGGTTAGCTTTGTTTTTTTAGTAAATCTAAGCGTAATTTTAAAATCAGCAAACAATAACTGACAAAAAGCGGGATGGCAAATTACTGGGCGATCGCTATTGGCATCAATCAATATCAGTTATTTCAACCCTTAAATCATGCCCAAGCAGATGCTGAGGCACTAGAGGATTTTTTGGTAACAGAGGCAGGTTTTAAGAGCGAACATAGCCTGCTAATGACAGATACTTCGCCACCTAGAGGAAACAGACCAACTTATCCAACTAAAGAAAATATTCTGCTTTTGCTTGAAGATTTAGCAGCAACAAGTTGGCAACCTCAAGACTATCTGTGGTTATTCTTTAGCGGTTATGGAGTCAACCACAACGGCAAAGATTATTTAATGCCAGTGGAAGGAAACCCCGAACATGTATTAGAGACTGGCATAGAAGTGCGATCACTAATGCACAGTCTGCAACTTGCTGACCTAAATGTATTGCTACTACTCGATATCAATCGTGCTTTTGGTACTCAAGCGGATGCTCCTGTTGGCGAAGAAATCATAGAACTAGCCCAAGAACTACAACTTGCCACAATTCTTTCTTGCCAGCCAGAGCAATTTTCCCACGAAAATAGCGAGCTAGGGCATGGATTCTTTACAGCTGCTTTGTTAGAAGCTTTGCGTTCTGGGAATGGCAGCAGCTTGGCTGATTTAGACAGCTACCTGAGCTTGATCACGCCACAATTATGTCAACACCACTGGCGTCCCATCCAAAATCCTGCCACTATCATCCCATCAAGGCAGCAAGTAATCTTGCCGCAATTGGCAGTAGAAAGCGACTTTGAACCAGATCCAATTATTTATCCAGAAGAATCCTTCGCTGTTGTACGTGCTGCTCCCTCCCTTGATGACAATCCCCCTAGAACTTCAGCAGACCAGGACAGGTGGGGAGAAGTCAAAACAGTGGAAACTGATGTTAGTCCATCTTTTCAAGAGGTGAAGGCTGAGAACTTAACAGCAGTAGTTGAGAATTTTCAAAGTGAAGAGTCAGCCGCCAAGCAACTTCCAGACAGAAATCCGATGCAGGAAACCTCTCTAGAAGTAAGTACAAACACAAGCGTCCTCTCCTCATACCAGTCGTCTCAACCGGAAGCTTCGGGCCCCCTACAAAATGAGGTTGGGGGGAAACCGCCCGAAGTTTTGAGTACCGACTTCCGAGAAGTCCAAGGGTCGGCTTCCGACTATCAAAACTTTGAGCAGCGCTCAGACTTGTCTCCACATGGTGCTGGCTCTTCTTCCCAAGCCTATGTCTCCAAATCGCCCCCGAATCAGGCAAACACCCCATTGTGGAAACAGTTTATATTGTGGGGCGGAGGCAGCATGGTGATAGTAGGTTTAATCGCAGTCGTTTTTCTTCGCAATCAAGCAACTTTTAGAATTAAAGAAATATCAAGAGCATTACCTGATGCTACTAGCGATCCTACGGTTTTCCAGGATTCCCCAAATGACGACTCTATCACTGAAACTAATCCACCAGTTCAATCAAAAAACCAGTCTAGAGCACAAATAGTCTTTAGCTCCGAGTCAAGAAAGCGGAAGCAAGCACTATCAGACCTAGCGAAAATGTCGCTCAAACCAACTCTGGCTAGCGATTTGAGCTTGGCGATCGCTACAGCCCGGAAAATTCAACCCGGTGAACCGCTTTACAACCAAGCTCAGGAGAATATTAAGATTTGGAGCCGGATGATTGTAGATTTAGCAGAGGGTCGTGCTAGGCAAAGGCAGTATGGTAAAGCAATTGCTGCTGCTCAGTTAGTTACCAAAGATGAAGCTCTTTATGCCAAAGCTCAAGCAGCAATTAACCAGTGGCGGATAGAGGGCAAACAATATGTGAGCAATAAAACCCTTTTAGATGCAGCGAATGCCTTGATTAAGCCCGGACAAGCATCTACTTACAATCGTGCTATCGAAGTTGCTAAGAAAGTTCCATCAGGTCAACCAGGCTTCGATACTGCTCAGAAATTGATCAATAAATGGAGTGAGAAAATTTTGGATCTGGCCAAGAGTCGCGCGGCTCAAGGAGAACTCAATGAGGCAATTAAAACTGCTGCTTTAGTCCCGGAGGTGACGGCTGCTTACGAAGATGCTCAGGATGCTATCCAAAAATGGCAAGATAGGAGAATTAGAAATTAAAAATAGTCAAAAGTACAAAGTCCAGAGTCAAAAGCAACTGCTTTTGACTCTGGACTATTGATTACTGAACTATTGACTAACTCTGTATTAACAGTACTGCGACACGTCCTCACCACATTCATCGGCTAGATAACACATCGCACGGAAACGTAAGCCAACTACTTCGTCATATAAGGGGTTAAGTTTGCACATTGGCGGAATGTGAAACAGGGTTTTCCCCAATAATTTGACATCGCGCTCAAAGGGGCACTGAGATGGAATCAGTTTGCACAAGCGATGAGCTAATTGGCGATCGCGAACTTGAATGCTGTCTACTCGCTGCCTTAAGGGTTGGAGAATATCACGGTAAGACTTGGAAGTAGAACGGTGCAACTGGGTGACATGAGCATCACTAGCTTCTGCTTGATGTATCAATACCCAGCTTGCCAGAAAAATCTTTTTTGTGGTATTATTAAATACCTTCATGGTTATTCCTCTATGTTATTGAGGGTATTCACCTTGCTGATGAATATATACAACGTAGCAGCTAGTTTTCCCGGAAGAATCGTGTTCTGACTAACGATTTAATTATGGTGTTTGAATAGCCACTTAAGTCAGAACCTAATTTATTACTACATCAAGTTAATCGCAAATTTTGCGGAGCGGTAGTGTAGCACCACTGATCTTGTTCATATCTTGACACAGTTTAAATTCTAGTAAAGACATCTGTCATTGGACAGGTTCTAGTGTAACATTTACAATATTTAATATAAGAAGCTTCAGTAAATTTTTTTATTAAGTATAAATATTCATGATGGAAATAATTTTGCTGGTGGCTGAATCCCTCAGAAACAGAGAGAAGTTTGAGCACTGGCTTTTGAGAAGTCCGATCATCGGCTTTCAAGATCTTAGAACTTCAGGGGTGGTTTGCCGCGAGAAATCGCTGCTTCCAATGGTTTGCTAACGAAAGTGATTATCCGGCAATTTGCAACTTATAGCGTATTAGGGCTGACTTACCTGGGGTTGGCATTGGGTTACATTCCCGGTTTACGCATGAACCGCGCCACCATCGCCTTAGTCGGGTCTGCCTTTTTAATTGCTCTGGGCGTTTTGAATTTGCAAGAGGCTTGGGATGCAATTGATGCCAGTACCATCGTGTTTCTCTTGAGCATGATGGTAGTCAACGCCAACCTATCCTATGCAGGATTTTTTAGGCGATCGCTATCAGTAATATTGAGTGTCACTCGCAGTCCGCTAGGTTTGTTGATTGCCTTAACTTTTGGTAGTGGTATCCTCTCTGCCTTTTTTCTCAACGACACTCTGGCGCTGATTTTTACACCTTTGACTTTGAGCTTGACTCAAACTTTGGGTTTAAATCCGATTCCTTACTTACTTGCGATCGCCGGTGCAACTAACATCGGCTCAGTAGCAACCTTGAGCGGTAATCCTCAAAACATCCTGATTGGCTCCTTTTCAGGCATCTCCTATCTAGATTTTCTGCGTGCGTTGGCTCCCGTTGCCCTAACTGGCTTGGTTATTCAAATAGGACTACTGTGGCTGCTTTACCCAGATGTGCGCTCTACCCAACCTCGCCAACAGATATCCACTGGCAACGAACGCATCTTCAAACCCTTATTTAATAAAAGTTTACTCATCACCACTGGGCTACTGATTGCCTTTACTGTCGGCTTCCCTTTAGCGGAGTCTGCTTTAGTAGCTGCTAGTTTGTTGTTAATTACTCGGCGGATCAAACCCCAGCGCATTCTGAAAAAGGTGGATTGGAACTTGCTGGTGATGTTTTCTGGACTGTTCATCTTGACTAGAGCCACCCAGAAGTTGAATTTGCTACAGCTATTTACCCATGCGGTTAACTCAACTGCAAGTTTATTGGGTGTAACTGTTGTGCTGTCTAACTTGATTTCTAATGTTCCTGCTGTACTCCTACTTCAACCCCTAATTTCTCAGGATGACACCAAGTCTTGGCTGTTACTAGCAGCTGGCTCAACTTTGGCAGGCAATCTGACCTTATTTGGTGCAGTTGCTAACCTGATCACTGTAGAAGCCGCTGCTGAGCTTGGTTACAAGCTGACTTTTTGGGAGCATTTGCGTTTTGGAGCGCCACTAACAGCGTGTACTCTACTTCTAGTTTACTTATTGGTTAACTGAATGTGCGTGAACTGGAAATAACAATATAAAAAATTCTAGCCGTGTGAGCGCTTGCTCAAAATTGAACTCGGTCATTCATGAAGGATTACTTTTAAAAAATTTACTTTTCTAAGTAAATACTGCATATTAATTAGTTCTAATAGTATAAAATTGATTAAATAATTATTCAAAAATTTTAAGCTAACTCAGTTTAACCAAAAGAGTCAGGGAAACATTTCCCGCGTTGCTTGGGATTCTTTTGCATCTGGAATGACAGTCTTTGTAAGAGAGTACGGTAATTATGACTCACCAGATTTTGTAATTCAACGCGCCGAAAGCCGATTGGGGGAAAATGCCTACGATCTGTTTGATAATAATTGCGAACACTTCGCTACATGGTGTAAGACAGGGATACACGCAAGTGAACAAGTAAAAAATGCTGGAGCAACCACACGAGGAGCATCTGGAAGTGGAGCCGCAGTTGCGGGTAGTCTCGGTGTTGTCAGTGCTGCTGGAGCAGCGGCTGGGCTAAGTGGAGCCGGGATTATGTCAGGTCTGGCTACAGTTGGTGGAGTTGTTGGTGGGGGGGCTGTTGCAGGTATTGGCGCACTTGGTATGGCTCCTGCTGCAATAACAACCTTCGCAATGAATCAGGTTTTGGAAGATGATGAAAATCTTACTAACGAGGAGCGGGAGGCTCGTGCTGTTGGCAGAACGATGACGACTGTTGGTGCTGCTGCGGGTACTGCCGGCGCTGTTGGTGCAGTTGCAGCCGCCGGAAGTGTTGCTGGTCTGAGTGCAGCTGGAATAACTTCCGGATTAGCAGCAGTTGGAGCGACAGTTGGGGGTGGTATGGCAGCAGGTGTAGCTATCACAGTTGCTGCACCAGCAGTAGCAGCGGCAGCAGTCGGCTATGGTGCTTACTGTTTCTGGAAATGGATATCAGAATAATAGTCAGTACTCTAACTAAAGTTAATTACACGCGACTACTGCACCCCTATAAAGACAAATAATTTTTCACTAAATCTCACGCCAAAACGCAAAGACCAAAGCTTTTCTTATTGTCTTTGCGTCTTTGCGTGAAATTTTTATTTTGATTCCTTACGATGCTACCTGAGCAGCAGTGCGGGTGCGGCGTCTTCTACCGTCAGCAACTTTTACAGGTGGCTCGTCAGGTATTTGCATCAACAAAGTTACAGATGGTTGACATTGCAATTCCCGACGGATAGAGCGTTGCAATTCCCGCTCTAAAGTCCCTTGCAATCCACCCCAGTCTATATCTGCTGCCTCACCTTCCGGAGCAGCAAATTCTGACCAGCGAACGGTGAGAATTTCTTCAATCCGCTGTTGTACCCATTTTTGCACAAGCGATCGCTCCATACTTGTCACGACACCGCGCAGATGAATTTCTGGTTTAGCCATCAGTTTACCATTCCAATCAATAGCGGCTGCGATGGTAACAATCCCTTCCTCTGCCATGCGTTGCCGTTCTTGCAGTACTGTGGCGCTTACCATTCCAGAACTGGTAGTATCCACAAGTTCTATACCAGATGGCACTTTGCCCCCAACACGAATGGCATCTTCAGTTAGTTCTACGACATCACCATTCTGAATAATTATCATGTTTTCTGCGGGGATGCCCATACTCTGAGCAGTTTCCGAGTGCTTCACCAACATCCGATGTTCACCGTGAACTGGTACGAAGAACTTAGGCCGAGTTAAGGCAATCATCAGTTTTTGGTCTTCCTGACAGCCATGACCAGAAACGTGAATTCCTTTATCCCGACCATAAACTACTTTCGCCCCTTGAATCATCAATTTATCGATGGTGTTGACTACAGCGATTGTGTTTCCGGGAATTGGGTTGGCAGAGAATACTACTGTGTCTCCTTGGCGAATTTTGATGTGGGGATGGTCTTTGTTGGCAATGCGCGTCATAGCTGACATCGGCTCACCCTGAGAACCCGTGGTGAGGATCAGCACTTTTTCATCAGGCATGTTACGGACTGCGTGCAATGGTTGCAGCAGGTTATCTTCACACTTGATATAACCCAGATTGCGGGCATGAGCAATCAAATTCAGCATAGAACGCCCTACAACCGACACTACACGGTTTTGTTTCTTCGCCAGATCCAAAATCATGTTGATGCGATGCACTGAGGAAGCGAAGGTCGTGACAAACAATCGCCCGGTAGCTTGACTGAATACCCGGTCTAGATTTGGATAAACTGAACGTTCTGAAGGCGTGAATCCTGGTATTTCTGAATTTGTTGAATCACTTAAAAGTGCCAAAACGCCTTTTTCACCGTGTTCTGCTAACCGTTGCAGGTCAAACTTTTCACCATCCACAGGGGTGTGGTCAATTTTAAAATCTCCTGTATGGATGACTACACCAAGTGGAGTATGGATAGCAACAGTAAAGCTATCCGCAATTGAGTGGGTGTTGCGGATATATTCCACTAAAAAGTTTTTGCCAATCCGCACTACATCACGCGGTAAGACTCTTCTTAATTCTGTGCGATCGCGCACTCCTGCTTCTTCTAATTTACCCTCTAGCATTGCCAATGCTAGCCTTGGCCCATAAATTACGGGTATGTCAAATTGCTTGAGGTGAAAAGCAATGCCACCGATATGGTCTTCATGACCGTGGGTAACAATCATGCCTTTAATTTTGTGGCGATTTTCCCGCAGATAGGTTGTATCTGGCAAAACAATATTTACCCCATGCATCGCCTCTGTGGGAAAAGCTAATCCTGCATCTAAGAGGATAATTTCATCGTCATACTCAAATACACAGGTATTTTTGCCAATTTCATGTAAACCGCCCAATGGAATAATTTTTAGGGCGGAATTAGTTTCGTTTTTAACCATTTTCTCCTTAGGTTGTTGTTTTCTGTTAATAAGTTGATAGTTAGCGGTCTTTCTTGTATTCAAGAGAACATTAAGCTGTTTATTAAGTCAGTCTGAAAGCAACTAAGTTTTAATTCAGATGTTCAATTGTTTAATCAATAAAATGGACTGTACACTGAAGGATTCATGTATATTAATCAGTCCTAATACAGGTGTCTAAATTGCAACCTGTTAACAATTATGCCCATTCTTTATATGTAACTTTAGCAACCAGCAGATTGTCAGTTCTTAACAAGTTGGTGCTTAGATTAAACTAAGTTCTTTAAGAACCACCTCTAACTTTTGGCTGACTTCTGAATCAGCTTCGCATAGGGGCGGACGAGTTGAACCAACCTCCCAACCTTGAAGTTTCAGTGCTTTTTTAACTGGAATGGGATTTGAAGTTAGAAATAAAGCTTTGAACAACGGGAAGAGTTGGAGATGAATATCACTGGCTACTTCAATTTTCCCCGCACTAAAAGCCTGGATCATCTGCTGTAGTTGGTTTCCTACCAGATGAGAAGCAACACTTACAACACCCCTCGCCCCGATCGCTAACAAGGGCAAAGTCATGTAGTCATCACCAGAGTATATCTGGAATTCTTTTGGTGTCAAGCGGCGAATTTCGCTTGCCTGATCTATGTTACCAGTGGATTCTTTAATCCCGACAATATTGTTGACCTTAGCTAACCGGGCAACTGTTTCTGGCTGAAGGTTTTGTCCGGTACGACCAGGGACGTTGTATAACAACAACGGTAGGTCGGGACAGGCTTGTGCTATCGCCTGAAAGTGGGCTTCCAATCCTGCTTGCGGCGGTTTGTTGTAATAAGGAACAACTTGTAAGGAACCATGAACTCCTATTCTAGCCGCTTTTTGGGTTGCTGCGATCGCTTCTGTGGTGGAATTGGAGCCGCATCCTGCTATGACCTTGGCTTTTCCCGCCACTGACTGCAATATTTCAACAAATAACTGGTATTCCTCGTCCCAACTCAGGGTAGGGGATTCCCCTGTTGTGCCACATACCACCAATGTATCTGTACCGTTGTTAGCTAGATGCACTGCCAGTTCTGCTGCTACATCATAGTTAACACTACCGTCCTGTTTAAACGGTGTAATCATAGCGGTTAAAACACTGCCAAAATCTCCCACCCTCTTTTCACTCCTGATTACCCTCTTTGTTTTCGTGTCTTGGTGGATTTCTATTGTGATAACCTATCCGCAAATTGCTTTCAAGCGTGATTCACACATTTATCATTTGTCATTTTTCCTTTGTTCTTACTTCATGACTAATGACTAGCTTGAAACGTATGCTTTAGAAGGCTTAAGTAGATTTCTTTCTACCAACAACTCGGCGATTTGTACTGCATTCAACGCTGCACCTTTTCGGATTTGATCACCACACAGCCACAGTTCCAAGCCGCACGGATGAGATATATCCTGACGAATTCTTCCTACTAAAACTTCATCTCGACCAGTTGCTTCAATTGGCATAGGAAAATGATTAGTCTTCCAATCTTCTACCAATTTTACCCCAGGGGAATTATTTAAAATTTCTCTAGCTTCATCTGAACTAAAGGGGTTCTCAAATTCTAGATTAATTGCTTCTGAATGAGCGCGAAGTACGGGAACCCGTACACAAGTTGCGGTAATTCTGATCTGCTGCGTGTCAAAAATCTTTCGAGTTTCATTGACCATTTTCATTTCTTCTTCACAGTATCCCAAATCGTTTAGTGGGGAGTTATGTGGGAATAAATTAAAGGCCAACGGGTAAGGCAATACCTCCGCAACTGCTGGCTTTCCTTGCAATATAGCGCTTGTTTGGGTTTGGACTTCTGCCATCGCTTTAGCCCCAGCACCACTAGCAGATTGGTACGTAGAGACTACAATGCGTTGTACTGGTCTAACTTTATGCAATGGCCATACTGCTACTGTCATTAAAATTGTCGTGCAGTTAGGGTTGGCAATAATACCTTGGTGGTTAGCTGCGGCTAGTGGATTCACCTCTGGCACTACCAAGGGTACTTCTGGATGCATCCGAAAGGCACTGGAGTTATCTATTACTACTGCGCCTTTTTCTACAGCAACTGCTGCCCAAGTTTTAGATGTGGAACCACCTGCACTAGCAAGTACCAAGTCTATATTCTCAAAGGCGCGATCGCTCACTGGCTCTACTGGCAAATTATCCCCTTTAAATCGCAGCGTCCGCCCTGCACTTCGTTCTGATGCTAATAGCTTCAAATCAGCAACCGGAAAATTACGGTGCTCCAGCAATTCCAGCAACTCTGTGCCAACAGCACCAGTTGCTCCCAAAATAGCTACACGATAGGATTTAGACAAACTGGCTTCCTCCTTTAAGAGGTTATGTGCAATTTCTTGGAACAATTTACAATTTACTTATATTCAAAGGGTGATATTCGGTCATTAAATTAAATCTATTTGAATACTTTTAGTTTTTATCAAATTTAATCGATATTTATGAATTTAATACATTTATTTTTCTTTACGATGATATAACTTTAAATTTCAGTGATGTTGCAGTTTACAACAGTTTTTTACCAATATTTTCATGAATTTAAATTATATATTTTAATATACAACAAATTGCCATTTAGCAAAAAGTATAGATATCTGCACTTAAACGTCTCGCCTGTAAAGCGAATGAACATCCAGCCTGTAAAGTTGGTTGCCAGGACAATGAATGTACTATGATCCAAATGAAATGAACATAGTATTGAGCTATGCGGCCAGTAAATAGCTGTCTGTTTTTCCCACAAGGCAGTAAAAATGAATGCTATAACTCAACTCTGGAGTACCAACTGTTGATTGAGAATAAGGATATCACGGTGTTAGCCTTCTGATAATCAGTCTTGAGTTCCAAGTTACCAAAGTTCAGATCTGCCACCAAACTTTTGATGTCCCGAAGCCGCCCTCAGAGTTCGCAGTTGCTTCTCCTAAGGGAAACCAAGGCGAACAACTTGGCATAGCCGACAGTAGTTGCTTTATGCCGGGGAACCCGTCCACCGCGCTGCCTCCCCAACGCACTGCTCACCTCTCCAAATTCTCGCTGAGTTCTGGATGAGAAAACCACAAAATGAGAATGAATATTGATGTCGCTTTTCAGTATTAATGCTCAAGACTCAGCGAGAACTCTGATCAGCGGAATCCATCGATCACAGTTAGGTGACTTATTACTAATTGTTATGACCCTAAAGTGTCAAGTCCTTTGCCATTGGCAGTAAACTGGATCTTTGCCCCAGGATTAAGCATCTATCCTATCTGATAATGTCTTGGGTCATCTCCTATCCCAGCCAAGAGACATCAAGTCAGAAACGCGATTACTCGCGTCTTGTGTGTACTTTAAGTTTAAAATACCAGAAAACTAGAGACGTAGCATGAAAGTCACCCAGGAGAAACTTCCCGCCAGCCAAATCGGTTTGGAAATAGAAATTACCCCAGAAATTACCAAGCAAACTTACGAACAGGTCATTAAAAACTTAGCTAGTACTACCAATATTCCTGGGTTTCGCAAAGGCAAAGTGCCTCGGTCAATATTGCTACAGCGCTTAGGTACCACTCGAATCAAGGCAGCAGCCTTAGAGGAACTAATTCAAGACGGCATTGAGCAAGCAGTCAAACAAGAAGCGCTCCAGGCAATTGGTCAGCCGCAATTGCGCTCCTCGTTTGAGGACTTGATTAATAATTATGAACCAGGCAAACCTCTGACGATTTCTGCTGCTGTGGATGTGGAACCAGAAATAAATCTAATACAGTACACTGATTTGCAAGCCACAGCCGAGGAAGTAAAGTACGATCCAACTCAAGTTGAGAGCGTCCTGGACAAGGAACGTGAAGAATTGGCGACATTAATTCCTGTGGAAGGACGTGCAGCACAATTTGGTGATATTGCCGTAGTCGATTTTAAAGGTGTACTTTCTAAAACTGAGGATGAAGACGAAACAGCCGAACCAACACCGATTCCTGGTGGTGAAGCAACTGATTTTCAACTAGAGTTGCAGGAAGATAAGTTTATTCCAGGTTTTGTCTCTGGCATGATAGGGATGAATCCTGGAGAAACTAGAGAAATTTCGGCTCAGTTCCCAGATCCCTATGTCAACGAAGAATTAGCTGGAAAAGCGGCAACTTTCACGGTGACGATCAAAGAACTGAAGGAAAAAGAACTGCCAGAATTGAATGATGACTTCGCCCAAGAAGTCAGCGACTTTGAAACGTTGGCTCAATTACGTACTTCTTTAGAAGAGCGACATCAAAAAGAGGCCGAGGAGAAAACTAAAACGAATAAGCAGGAAGCTCTGTTAACTGAACTGCTCAAGCATGTAGAGGTTGACTTACCAGGAACGTTAATTGAGCAGGAAGTAGATGCAATGTTGACACAAACAGCGATTCGGCTGTCTCAACAAGGATTGGATGTTAAGAAGTTGTTTACCCAAGATATTATTCCCCAGCTGCGGGAGCGATCGCGTACTGAGGCAATTGAACGCCTAAAGCGCTCCCTGTCTTTACGGGAAGTCAGCAAACGCGAATCTATTCAGGTGACACCAGAAGAAATTCAAGCCAGAGTAACAGAACTGTTGCAGCAGTACTCAGATCAAGAAATTGACGAAGAAAGGCTGCAATCAGTCGTTGAAAACGAACTGTTAACTGAAAAAATTATTGATTGGCTGCTAGAACATTCATCAGTACAACTTGTACCCGAAGGCTCCTTAAGTACGCCAGAAGAAACAGAATTAGATGCTCCTCAGACAGAGGAAGAAAGCAGCGAAGCTCCCATAGAAGCTACAGATGGACAATAAAAATCCTAACAGCAATCAGTCCATCAGTCCTAAGTTAAGGATCTAGTGAAATGATTCAAGCTGGGAAACTCTTTCGCCCGTCGCATCCGTCAGGATAATATCCCCAAAGTTTCGATGGTTCACCACCGAATTTCTGATGATCGCAAACCTCGCGTACCCTGCGGAAAGTCCTTCTCCTGTGGTCGCTGCGCGTAGCTTGCTTCCCCGTAGGGTACGGGTTCCCAGTTGCCTGGGTCTGGCTAACCCTCCCTGAAGTTCAGATGCCTACCTACCTCCAAGCGTCTACAACAAAAGCCATCGCTCTAACACCTCTGGGCAGTTCTGTTTCACCGCATCAGCTTCTACAGAGTTCTCGGAAGCCAGCGCTCAGACTTCTTTTTGCAGTACTGGCTAACCATGATCTGGCTTTTGAGAACTCAAGACTGATAAAAGCAAAAAAATTAAGGAATCTTCAACAAATAGATATATTGTTACCGTCTTAGCTTGATACTGTATTGCACGAGAGGAATTTATATGAGGCATAATGGTTAACACGTAGCTCAAATAAAAATCCCATCCCGAAAAAAGGCAGCGTACGCCCTTGGTGTTAGCAAAGCCATTGCTGCTTTTACCTCCGTCCCATTTATTTTATTGTCAAATTTTCTTGTATGCTTGTATCGCAGTCGGAAAATTACCCAATCAGCAGTTCCAGTCTTCAGAAAATTAACTCCCAGTTGAACAGCCCTAGCAACATCGTGCCGATGGTGGTAGAACAATCTGGTATGGGAGAAAGGGCTTTTGACATCTACTCCCGCCTGCTGCGAGAGCGGATTATCTTTTTGGGAACGCCAATAGACGACGCTGTTGCCAATTCAATAGTGGCTCAGTTGTTGTTCCTCGACGCCGAAGACTCAGAAAAGGACATTCAGTTGTACGTTAATTCTCCTGGTGGCTCGGTCTACGCAGGAATGGCAATCTATGATACAATGCAGCAAATTCGTCCTGATGTTGTTACCATCTGTTTTGGATTAGCTGCCAGTATGGGGGCATTTCTATTAACAGCTGGGGCTGCGGGTAAGCGTATGTCTCTGCCCGACTCCCGCATAATGATTCATCAACCCCTAGGTGGCGCTCAAGGGCAAGCCATTGACATAGAAATTCAAGCCAGAGAAATTCTTTACATTAAGGCTAAGTTGAATCAGTTAATGGCTCAGCATACTGGTCAACCTTTAGAAAGAATTGAAGCAGATACTGAGCGCGACTTTTTTATGTCGGCAGAAGAAGCGAAAACCTACGGTTTGATTGATCAGGTCATTTCCAGACAAAATCTTCCCACAGCAGGGGAAAACGTCACCATTCTGAAATAAGAGGCTGGTATGTCTAAGTACGACTCCCATTTAAAATGTTCGTTTTGTGGCAAGTCTCAAGAGCAGGTGCGTAAATTAATCGCGGGGCCGGGAGTCTACATCTGCGATGAATGCGTTGACTTGTGTAATGAAATACTAGATGAGGAGTTACTCGACACGAATGGTGCGGCAGCGCAACCAGCACCACGGTCAGAACCGCCTCAAAAACGTCGTGCCCACTCTTCCAATCTCTCTTTTAATCAAATACCCAAGCCAAGAGAGATTAAAAAGTATCTAGACGAACACGTTATTGGTCAAGACGAAGCCAAGAAAGTGCTGTCAGTGGCAGTTTACAATCACTACAAGCGGCTGGCGGTCGTTCAGTCTAAAGCCAGTGGCAAAGGTGGAGCAGCAGATGATCCGGTAGAACTGCAAAAGTCCAATATTTTGTTAATTGGTCCGACAGGTTGCGGCAAAACTCTCTTGGCGCAAACCCTAGCGAAAATCTTAGATGTGCCCTTTGCTGTTGCCGATGCTACGACGCTGACGGAAGCGGGGTATGTGGGAGAAGATGTAGAAAATATCTTGCTGCGACTGTTGCAGGTGGCAGATTTGGATGTAGAGGAAGCGCAACGGGGAATTATTTACATCGATGAAATTGACAAAATTGCTCGTAAGAGCGAAAACCCCTCAATTACACGCGATGTATCTGGCGAAGGCGTGCAGCAAGCTTTGCTGAAAATGTTAGAGGGGACGATCGCTAACGTACCACCCCAAGGAGGACGCAAGCATCCTTATCAAGACTGCATCCAAATTGACACTAGTAATATCTTGTTCGTTTGTGGTGGTGCCTTCGTGGGCTTAGAGAAGGTTGTAGATCAGAGAGTCGGCAAAAAGGCGATAGGCTTTGTGCAACCTGGAGAGGGTCAATCGAAAGAACAGCGAGCAGCAAGCACTCTCCGCCATTTAGAACCGGATGATCTGGTGAAGTTTGGGATGATTCCAGAATTTATTGGGAGGGTGCCAATGGTAGCGGTAGTAGAGCCGCTAGATGAAGAAGCGTTGATGGCAATTCTCACCCAACCACGTAGTGCCTTGGTTAAGCAGTACCAGAAGCTGCTGAAGATGGATAATGTCCAATTAGACTTTAAAGCAGATGCTTTGCGGGCAATTGCCCAAGAAGCCTACCGCCGCAAAACCGGTGCTAGAGCGCTGCGGGGCATTGTGGAAGAATTGATGCTGGATGTAATGTATGAGTTACCATCCCGAAAAGACGTAACGCGCTGCACGGTAACGCGGGAGATGGTTGAGAAACGATCAACCGCCGAACTTATAATACATCCATCTTCACTACCGAAACCAGAATCAGCTTAATAGTCATTGTCATTATTGAGCCAGCACGCAGAACAGGGGAGCCAGTGCGGTCTTGGGGTCTCCCCAAGTATAGCAAGTGGCATGGTTTCCCTCATGATTGACTGGTGTTAGCGTAGTGATCGCGCGGCGTTAGCAAGTAATCGAGCGTTAGAAGCAGAACGTCACCCGTAAGGGTTATTAGTCATTAGTAAAAGAAAAATTACTAATGATAAAGGACAAAGGACAAAGGACAAATGCCTTACATTAATGTTCGTGGCGTTGAGCATTACTACGAGTGGGTGAAAAAACCATCCGGTTCTTTGGTAAAGCCAGTGATGGTTTTCATCCACGGTTGGGCTGGTTCGGCTAGGTACTGGAAAAGCACTGCTGATGCTTTATTAGACAAATTTGATTGTTTACTCTACGATTTGCGGGGGTTTGGGCGTTCTTCTGGTAAGCCAACAATAGTCCAAGCAAGTGAATCTGTTGCGGAGTCCCAGTCCTCCCAGGAAGAGTCAGAGGCAATCAGAGAGTTAACTTATGAATTAGAGGAATACGCTGAAGACTTGGTAGCTTTGCTAGATAAGTTGGAGATTCAGCGTGTTTATATAAATGCTCACTCGACGGGTGCTTCTATTGCTACTTTGTTTTTTAACCGCTATCCCCAACGAGTAGAAAAAGGTATTTTAACCTGTAGCGGCATTTTTGAGTATGACGAAAAAGCCTTTGCAGCCTTTCATAAATTCGGCGGTTATGTAGTCAAATTCCGTCCCAAGTGGTTAGGAAAAATACCATTTGCTGATCGGATGTTTATGTCCAGATTTCTGCATCGATCCATACCAAGTTCTGAGCGTCAAGCTTTTTTGCAAGATTTTCTGGAAGCAGACTACGATGCAGCCTTAGGGACAATTTATACTTCGGTTAGTAAAGCTCAAGCTGAATTGATGCCGCAAGAGTTCGCCAAATTAACAGTGCCGACTTTGCTAGTAGCAGGGGAATATGACAAAATTATTCCTGCCGAGATGGGGCGTCAAGCAGCAGCACTGAATGACAAAGTTGAGTTTGCTTTGATTCCGGGTACAGCGCATTTCCCGATGTTGGAAGATGCACCAACTTACCTAAGGCGGGTGCAAGAGTTTTTGCAAATTACCAAGCCAGAGCCGCTTGCGGGTTAGCTTGTTTATCTTTTTGTTAAGCTTTCATTTGAATTAACTCAAACCAAGCTCTCGTTTAAGCAAGTTAATCGAGTTAGTGCCGATATAATTTTCAACCTTAATTAGCTTAGGTGGGCGAATAATGTCTTCAAGTGCTGTTTGCACTGCTGCTTGCACCGCCGCAAAGCTGGCTAAATCGCTGATAATTACCTCAGCTCGCTTGACGATCGCTTGGAGTTTGTAAGCATCTTTTGGTTGCGAAGTCATCACAAGTAGTTCATCCCCACGTAGGCCGTGGAGGATAACTTCTGCGGCTCGCGCAATCCCAGAACTGAGGCTAACTATGCCTACACAGTTTTCTTTTGGCAGGGTTTTTAGTAGGTTGAGTTCTTTGGTGTAGTCGTAGATATCCAGAGGAATCACACGTACAACTTTAGGAGCAGCGATCGCTTCCACATCTCCAATAAAATACCGACTTGTCACAACTGTAGCAGAGGTAGTTTTATGTAGCACAGCCGCTAATTCTTCCATTGCTACCAACTGTACTGGTATTTTCAGAGCTCGTTCTAATTCATACACCATCAATTCACCAGCACCCATGTCGTGAGACGGAACTGCAACCAGCACCCGCGCACTACAACGCAAGCGCCAGTCAATTTCTGCTAAAAATAGCTCCCGCGCTTGACTGAGCGAACATCCTTGGGAAAGTAGTTCGTCTAGTACCTGCTGGACAACTTGATATGCGTTGGGATTTTGTTTGAGAATTGCCGATTGCAGTTTACTACCGCCCTCGTGACCTTGGGGACGGACATAAATTCCTGAACCAGCCAGACTTTCAACAAATCCGTCTTCCTCTAGCTGGCGATAAACTTTGCTAATGGTATTACGGTGTAACCCAGTTTGCATTGCTAGCGCCCGTGTGCTTGGCAATTTGTATGCAGGTGGATATTGCCGGGAAGCGATCGCAAACCGGATTTGATTAAACAGCTGGGTTGATGCGGGAATTTCACTGTCTGGCTGAATACGGAATTGAATCATCAGCAAACCTCCTAAGTACTAGCAGCGGCAAGTGACCAGCTGTGTTTACTAAATGTCAAATATTTTATTTACACATGAAGTTTTTCTGGTGGAAATTTCTAATGCGATCACTGTTGTCAATTGATAATTTGATTGGAAATAGCATGGGCATACTGGCATAGTTATATCAAAGAATCACATAGCTAATCACACGGCACTGGTAAAAATTATTATGACAGAGCGAGCAATCGACACCACAACAGTTAAACTTTCTCTACCAGACGCTACGCGATCGCAAGATAATTTGCAAATAGCTGCTTACCTGGCACAGCCAAAAGAACCTGGTTCTTACCCAGGAGTGGTGGTATTGCAGGAAATTTTTGGTGTTAACATTCACATTCGGGAAGTTACAGAACGGATTGCCAAGTCAGGGTATGTGGCGATCGCACCTGCACTATTTCAACGTCAAGCTCCTGGTTTTGAAACCGGCTACACCCCAGAAGATATTGAAATTGGTAGAAACTATGCAATGCAAACTCAAGCATCAGAGTTATTAAGCGATATTCAGCTAGCAATTGACTACCTCAAAAGCTTGCCCCAAGTGAAAAAAGATGGCTTTGGCTGTATTGGCTTCTGCTTTGGTGGTCATGTAGCATATCTTGCTGCCACCCTACCAGATGTCAAAGCTACTGCTTCCTTCTACGGTGCTGGCATCACTACCCGAACACCAGGAGGCGGTGCTCCTACTGTAACTCGCACAAAAGAAATTACAGGTACTCTCTATGCCTTTTTTGGTACAGAAGACAGCAGTATACCCACTGAACAGGTAGACGAGATTGAAGTAGAGTTAGAAAAATACAAAATTCCTCATCGTGTGTTTCGCTACGATGGAGCTGACCACGGATTTTTCTGTGACCATCGTGGCAGTTATAATCCTAAAGCTGCCGTCGATGCTTGGGAGCAGGTGAAACAACTCTTTGGAAGTGTGTTAGCAGTGTAGAGAAAAAGATTTGCGAGGTTTTCTTGCAGCTACTTGGGTCTTCTCTACCTGCTTAAGACAACACACAACAATTACAGGCGTCTTCAACCAACACTCCTATAAATTCCAAATAGTTGTTAGGCGTCTAGTAAAACTCCAGTGGCATCAGCTCAAATAACAATTAATATTCAAAAGTCATGAATTCCGAATCGAAACTTTCTCAAACAGCCAATTCGTCGTTTACAATGGACGACTTTGCCAAAGCCCTAGAAAAACACGACTACCAGTTTCAGAAGGGACAGGTTGTACACGGCAAAGTGTTTCAACTTGACCATGATGGAGCCTATGTCGATATTGGTGGCAAGTCGTCAGCTTTTCTCCCCCGCGATGAGGCTTCTTTGAGAGCAGTGACCGATTTATCGGAGATCCTGCCATTGCAGGAGGAACTGGAGTTTTTAATTATTCGTGATCAGGATGCAGAGGGTCAAGTAACTCTTTCCCGAAAGCAGTTGGAAATTCAGCATATCTGGGAACGACTGGCAGAAATGCAGGAAAATACCCAGACGGTGCAAGTGCGGGTTATGGGTGTAAATAAAGGTGGTGTAACTGTCGATATTCTCTCTTTGCGGGGATTTATTCCGCGATCGCACCTGGCCGAGCGTGATAACTTAGAAGCACTCAAAGGTCAAAATCTGACTGTTGGCTTTTTGGAAATTAATCGCAACACGAACAAACTCATACTTTCTCAACGCTTGGCAACTCGTTCTAGTAACTTCAGTTTGTTAGAACTAGGTCAGTTAGTAGAAGGTAAAGTTACTGGTATCAAGCCTTTTGGCGTGTTTGTCGATTTAAATGGCATGAGCGCCTTGCTTCACATCAAGCAAGTAAGTCAAAAATTCATTGAATCTCTAGAAAAAGTTTTTCAAATTGGTCAGCCGATTAAAGCTGTAATTATTGACTTGGATGAAGGTAAAGGTCGAGTTGCTCTTTCGACCAGGGTTTTAGAAAATTTTCCCGGCGAATTGCTAGAGAATATGGGCGAGGTGATGGCTTCGGCTGAGGCGCGGGCTAATCGAGCTAGTAACAAACCTGCTGAATAGCCGTTAAACACATAACAGCGATTTTTCCTGGCAATAGCTCTTTCGGAGTTCCTGTAAAGTATCTTCATGAAAGGCAAATGTAATTAACCCGACTAATTTGCCCCAACTGTACAACACAGGCTCTGAGAGAGCTTGCCAAAATTCCACTGCAAAAAATTCTGCCCACCATTCCGGTGCTAGCTTTTTGTAGGCATAGTCATTTTGCTTGCGCCAGCGCTTGCGCCATTTGATAAAGTCTGTTGCTGTGGGTGGCGCTACTCCCAAAATTGGCGGAAAGTCGGCATAGCTGACAAACTGACTCACACCTTTAGCGTGGATGTAAACTACATATCGCCAGCATTCGACTGTATATATATCTTCAAAGCCAATTCTAAAGATTAAACAAATTGCTTCTTCTGTAACAAATCGCGCTAGTGTGTGGGGAGTTGACGATTTATGAACAATTTTTGATGCGCGGATGACAAGCGCTTTTAGCTGGAGTGATGATACCATAAAAGATGATTCCCGTGATAACAAAGATGATTCTCGTGATAAAAAGATGATTCTCGTCGTGGTAAAAAGATGATTCTCGTCGTGATAAAAAAATGATTGTTGTCGTGATGAAAAGATGATTCTCGTGATGAAAAATGATTTTTGTCAAAAAAGATGATTCTCGGCTTTTACGGGATTTGTATTGTAAATAATGCGATCGCCTTTCAGTTTCCTAGGCCGGGGGGCGATCGTTTTATCTGATACAATATTAAACGACTTATATAAGTCAATTGTCAAGCATATTTATGGGCATGATTCGGCTGAAGATTCGAGAGTTTGCTGATGAGAAGGGTTGGACGTTAAAAGAGGTATCTGACCGTTCTGGTGTAGTATACAGCACTCTCAGAACCTATGCGCGATCGCCTGGATTAGCAACTGTTGACTTTACCGCCATTCAGAAGTTAGCAAGAACTTTTGATGTGATGATTGAAGAGTTGGTTGAGGTTGTACAAGAGTAAGCGAAGGTTAATTTTATTTCGCGCAAAGACGCAAAGGCGCAAAGATTATTATTTAGTGGTAAGTTTGCGATCGCTCCTACATTGAAGGGAACGGTGGAACATCGAAATCATTAAACGAGCAAACATTGTAAGACGAACCTACTAAAGCCCTCACCAGCTTGCTGTCGAGAGTCAGCAAAGTAGCACCTACCTGCTGTGAAAGCGCAACATAAGAAGCATCGTAGGCGGAGATTCCATAAGTTAAGGCGATTATGACTGCATCCGCCATTAAATCAGCCGTTGAGACGACACGCAAGGGGAAGCCTTTGAGAGTTGCTAAATCTGCTGGCACATCAGCAACAGCATAAAGCCTAGCACGGACATACTTCCAGATAATATTGCCACACTCAATGTAAAACAGGTCAGGGACAAAGATTGCTGTTTGAGGATTGGCGAGATGAGCAAAGAGTTGATCCACTTTCGCCATTAGTGGATCATCAGGTATAAATTGCTTGATACCTACACTGGCATCCACAACGCACCTAAGAGGGATAGTCATCTGTCGCGGTCTTCTCGGATTAATGCAGTACTATCAGGCCATTCCATATCAGTCCGACGACTCTCACGACGAAGACGAATTTCCTCTAGAAGTTTTGGGACATTTTTTCGCCTTTCGTCTTCTGTTAGCTGTGTTTTTGTCTGTAAGACGTTGTGCAATATTGTAATCACTTGAGCATCAATTGAGCTATTTTCAGCTTTAGCTAACTGTTGCAGCTGTTCGTATAAATCATCGGGTATATCTAGCGCATGAAGGGTAGCCATTGATTGACCTCCCAAAAGAATTTATTGGTAATGGTAGCACGGTAGGAGTGAGAGAGGGTGAGGGGGCGATCGCTTTTGGTTTGTGGGTGCGATCGCTTTATTATCTCTACTACCCACCTGTTTCTTAATCCTTATTTTCTGGTTCCTCTGGCAGAGATTTTAGTGATGTTTTTTGTAAAACCCAATCAAGATAAAGTACAAGAATCTGCATTTTCAGAAAGTTGTTGGCACTTTTGATATTGGCATCACTCAGCACCCATTTACAAAACTTTTCCAGCAGTATTCCAACAACAACTTCAACAGACTTATTTACAACCAGAGGGATTAGTGTTTCTAGCATTGCGATTGCCTCAGTAGCTTAACTGAGTTCAATGTCGCAATTTTCTTTTGTTGTTATTTATCTGACTTGTCTTGACTTAGCCTGACTTACACTGAGTTAACTCCACATTTTGATAAAAACTTTGGCTACACTGGCTTATAAGTAATTGTGGGAGTGGTCAATGTCTATACCAGAGGACTTTCTTAAGCAACTGGAGCAATACAGTGAATTGTCGCACCGAGAGAAAGAAGTCTTTCTGGAAATATTCGGTCTTAGTAAGAGTCGAATCCACGTAACTCAAGCATTAAACATTTCTGAAAGTAACCTCAGCACTTGCCTCACAGGTATTTACAAAAAATTTTGTATCACTGGTAATGGCCCTGTTAAAGAAAGCCGTTTACGGGAGTATTTGAGCAAAAGATACTCACAGCAACCACCCTCTGGCTATTTAATTATAGATGAAATAGATGATTCTATTGATATTTTAGTGCAAGAAATCCGCAAAAAAATCAAACCCTATATTAAAGAAAAGTGCGGAACCATGCGGGTATTAGATATGCCTAAGCCAATTGAGTTAACAGGAAAACAAGGTATTTACACAAACGTCAATATTCTGGAGACAATAACAGGACGAAGACGACTAAAAGTTGCAGAACTAATGCAAAGCTGTGACCACGATAACTTTGATCGACTTGGACTTAGCGGAGTAAAACAGAAACTAGTCTCAGGACTAGAGGTTGTACAGCGTTATAGTAAGCTGATGGTTTTAGGCAAACCAGGAGCAGGAAAAACCACTTTTTTAAAATATCTAGCAATGCAGTGTATTGAAGGGATATTTCAAGCAAGCAGAGTTCCTTTGTTTATCACTTTAAAAGATTTTGCAGAAGCACCTAAAAAACTAGATATTTTGAAATTTATTGTTCAATTATTATCAAGCTGTGGGGTAACTCATGCCAGTATGGCAGTAGAGAAACTGTTAAAGCAGGGTAAGGCATTGGTATTGCTGGATGGGTTAGATGAAGTACGAGAGGAAGACACAAAGCGTGTTTTACGACAAATTCGGGAATTTTCTGACCTCTTTCATACCAATCAGTTTGTAATTACCTGTCGTATTGCTGCCAAAGAATATACTTATCAAAGTTTCACAGAAGTAGAAATGGCAGATTTTGACGAAAAACAAATAGCCATTTTTGCTCAAAACTGGTTCCATTTAACTGATCCAGCTAAAAGTAAAAGATTCATTGAAAAAATAAAGGAGAATGAACCAATCCAAGAACTAGCTAGTAGTCCTTTACTTTTGACATTGCTGTGTTTGGTGTTTGGAGATAGCGGAGATTTCCCAGCAAACCGTTCTGAACTTTATCAAGAAGGATTAGATGTATTACTGAAAAAATGGGATGCCAAACGCAACATTGAGAGAGAGCAGGTCTATAAAAACCTGTCTTTGCAGCGCAAGGAAGATTTGTTGAGTCAAATCGGCTTAACTACCTTTGAGCAGAAAGACTATTTCTTTAAGCAGAAAACTGCCGAAGCATACATTGCTGATTTTATTCGTAACTTACGCAATGCTGACACAGATCCAGAAGTATTGAAACTCGATAGTGAAGCCGTTTTAAAGTCTATTGAAGCACAGCATGGGCTACTAGTAGAACGAGCAAAGAGTATCTATTCTTTTTCTCACTTAACGTTTCACGAATATTTCGCCGCAAGAGAAATAGTTGCTAACTCTGCTTGGGAAAGTCTGGTAGAACATATTACAGAGATACGTTGGCGGGAAGTATTTTTACTTACTGCTGGAATGATGCGGAAGGCAGATGATTTATTACTTTTGATGAAGTCAAAGATTGACTCAATTGTAGCCTTTGATGATAAGTTACAGTATATTTTGGATACAGTATATAACAAATTTTTATCCGTCAAATATAACAATAAAGGAGCAGGAGTAAGAGCCTTTTACTTAGAACACGCTCTTTTTTTTAGTTACTCAGCTATAGATTCCTGTGGTGAATTTGCTAGAGCGTTTGGTTTTACTGATTATATTGATCCAGAGATAGATTTTGATGATGCACTCACTGATGCTCTTGAAATGACAGACTATGATTATCAAGAGTGTTTTACCTATGCTCTTTCTCTTAATCTGAACTTAGAACCTGAATTTCAGAACTTACTTCAAAAACTCAAAGAACAAATTCCTTTTCAGGATAATCCAGAAAAGAGGATAGAACGGGAAGATAAAATTATAAAGAAATGGTTGAATCAACTGAGAGAGTTGATTATAAAGTATAGAAAAATTTGTTATCGAGAAGAATTAAATGATGAACAAATAGAATTAATATGGAATTACTATAACGCTAATCTATTACTGAATGATTGTCTAAATAGTGATTGTTACGTTAGCCGTGAAGTCAGACAGAAAATAGAAAATTCACTATTTTTACCAATAAAAATTAAACCCTATTAAATAAACTATTAATATAAAGTATAAAATTATTAAATATTTACTTATTAATTTGTAATTTATTTTTTTAATATCATTTGTGAAAAAAGATATTTGCGATCGCACTTTTACTTTTTCAGTTCGTATAGTCAATTTGTGCCAGTTTTTAGATGATAAACCAGGAGTAACACGAACCCTTGCTCAACAGTTGTTAAGGTCAGGAACATCGATTGGAGCTAATGTAGAAGAAGCACAAGCTGCTCAAAGCAATTTTATCAGCAAGCTCATGATTGCACTAAAAGAATCTCGTGAAACTCGGTATTGGTTAAGGTTACTCATTGCTTCCGAAATAGTACCTCAAGAAAGAATCAGTCAACTCCAAACCGAAGCCGAAGAACTAACAAAAATTCTTGGTGCAATCATTGTCTCCACCAAAGGCTCTACCTAACCTCATCCTCCCCAATTTTTAATTTTTAATTTTTAATTCCTCAACGGAGAGGGGGAGATTCGAACTCCCGGAGGTTTTAGCCTCATCCGATTTCAAGTCGGACGCAATCGACCACTCTGCCACCTCTCCAGTAAATCTGTCTAGCTTTTGCATAACCTAGTTAAGACACTATCCAGGCGCTTTCGTCGGTTAGCACTAAAGCTGACAGATAATACTATACCCTATCATCTACACAGGTTGCACTACTGGACGCGAATGTCTACGACACACTACGTGAACGCTCATACAAAATTTCCTCAGATGCCACCTGAAAATCATCGCCAACCCAAACTAGGGAGACTTTGGAAACCACACCCGCCTCTAGGGAGACAATGGAAAAATTACGCAGTTTCTCGCTGCCATTTTCTACAATCCTGGGCACAGTTGCCGCATTCAAGTAAATTGTCCCCTCTGGGCTTCTAAATACTGGCTTTCGCAGTACTTTCTTGGTGTGCCGGAGAGTTCGGTGCATATGCCCAAATGTCACCAGAGGAATGGTTTTACCAGCAGTGAGAGCCTGAGAAATTGCCTCGCCGAAATCTGGATCGCCAAAGTCGCCGCCTATAGGATGCCAGTCTTTGCCGCAGGGATCTTCTGGGCGATCGCCTAAACCACTAGGCCCATTGTGACCAAGAAAAATAATCGTCTCGTAAGCGGCGCTTTTGACCGCTTTGACGATTTGGTCAGCAGATTCTTCCAGACTCGTCACACCATACCGTTCTTTACAGATGTCAGCAAATTTCCACTCCGGACCACCCCAAGTGAAGGGACGACCCCCCACTACAGTTAAATTCCCAGATGGAAAATCTAACTTGCCGTAACCAACATGGGCTGAGCCTAATAAATCGATTTGTTCCTGTACCCAGTCTTCCTTGGAGCGATCATAGGGACACTTTTTTCGTCCCCATTCTGTGGCAGTGTACCATGCATCATGGTTTCCCATCACCGCTGCTTTGGGAATATCGAGGGAAGCGATCGCTCTGACCACTTCCACCGATTCGTTGCCAAAATCCCCTACAAACAGCACTAGGTCAACACCCAGATGCTTGAGTGCAATACCATCTTCTACTTCCCATTGGTCGTGAACATCGCCAACTACAGCAATTTTGAGGGTTATTGATTGAGTTTTCTGACTGGTCATGCCACTTTCCTTGCCGTCTATCTCCAGGATATGAAACTCAGCCGGATTTGGACACAACCCCAGAACATCAACCGTCCACTATTTTTGGTAAAAACTACTATAATTGATTCCACAAGACAAAAACTTGCAACTTAGAGCAACCCCTAACTGTGTTTACGACTACACTAGCTCAACGAGACAAAACCCAACCGGGTGAACTACCACTAGATTTGTTTGCTGCCATTGAGAGTCTCAAAAAAGAACTCAATGCTGTTATTCTGGCGCATTACTATCAAGAGCCTGATATTCAAGATATCGCAGACTTTATTGGAGATTCATTACAACTAGCAAAAGCAGCAGAAAAGACTAATGCAGATGTGATCGTCTTTGCTGGCGTTCACTTTATGGCAGAGACAGCGAAGATACTGAATCCTGAGAAATTGGTACTTTTACCAGATTTGAATGCTGGTTGTTCTTTAGCAGACAGTTGTCCAGCAGAGGCTTTTGCAGCTTTTAAAAGGTTGCATCCAGATCATCTGGTGGTTTCTTACATCAACTGCTCTGCCGATATTAAGGCAATGAGCGATATTATCTGTACCAGTTCCAATGCTGTCAAGATTGTGCAGCAGATACCGAAGGAACAGCCGATTATTTTTGCCCCAGATCGGAACTTGGGGCGCTATGTTATGGAGCAGACTGGAAGAGATTTAGTGCTATGGCAAGGTAGCTGTATTGTCCACGAAACCTTTTCGGAAAAGAAAATTGTGCAGTTAAAAATTGCCCATCCAGAAGCAGAGGCGATCGCACACCCAGAATGTGAAAGTAGTGTATTGCGCCACGCTAGCTTTATTGGCTCTACAGCAGCTTTACTCAAATATTGTCAAAATAGCCCTGCAAAAGAATTTATCGTCGCTACGGAGCCTGGTATCATTCACCAAATGCAAAAACTAGCTCCTGATAAGCAGTTTATTCCTGCACCGCCGATGAATAACTGCGCTTGCAATGAATGTCCTTTTATGCGGTTAAACACCTTAGAAAAGCTCTACTGGGCAATGAAAAATCGCACTCCCGAAATCACTATGTCGGAAGATACCCGCCTCGCTGCACTGCGACCAATGCAACGGATGTTGGAGATGAGTGTGTAGTTAAATTAGGTTTGTACAATTTGTAGAGACCTGAGCAATCGCTTTGCCAAAGCTTCCGGCTAACGCGTCTCTACAGATTCTGTTGCTAAGGGTTTTAGTAACGACAATAATAATTGGCTAGCTTGTAGGTTGATCTGTAGCTTGCTTCCCACAGGGTACGAAGCGAAACCCAACACTACTATAGCGGTTATCAGTTGAGTGCAATACAGACCTAACCCCCAGCCCCTTCCCTTGTAGGGAAGGGGAGTAAGATTCAAAGCCTCTCTCCTTTTAGGAGAGAGGTCAAACTGTATTGCATCCAAACGAGAACCGCTATATATTATTCCCAAAGTGTCTCTTCATTTTGACTTACCTTACAGCAGAGATACAAACTCTTCCACACTCAACCCACTATCTCGAATAATGGCTCGTAGAGTTCCCGTAGCTAATTCTTGATGGTCTGGAACGACGATTTGGGCAAATGGCTGATCTCGCCGGATAATAATATGACTGCTTTCTCTGCGCTTTTGGTAAAATCCACCTTCTCCAAAGCTTGGACACATTCCCTTCCTAAAATTCTAGGTAGCTTGCTCACACAACCACCAGAAACGGTTCAAAATTTTCTTCTGGAACAGGCAAACCATCTTCTTCCAAAGCAGCAATGTATCCTGTTATCGCTTCCTTAATGTTTGACAGTGCTTCTTCTTTTGTTTTACCTTGGCTAACACATCCCTTTAGACTTGGGCATTCCACAACCCAATAGTTATCCTCATCTTTATACATGATTACTTGCCTCATCTTCGATTTTTCCTCAAACTAAACTGTTTGGTGATATGGCAATCATCCCATCTTCATACTAAAATCGAAGTGCTTCAGCTGAGTAACTACCGCGCTACTAAAAATATAGTCCACCCTAGAAATTAAGACTTACTCTTATCTGCCTCTTTCTGCGCCGCCTCACTATATTTCCTGTAGAGTTTAGTGCGGATCTGAGCTTCTTGATAGCGGTTGTGCTTTGGTGATACGGTACTCATGATATCTGAAGCCTGTTGCCACCTAGCAGCTAGCTCCAACCACTGAGTTGAGGTTGTGGCTGTTTTACCAGATGCGGAAGCTTGATTGGCGAGTCGCACTGATGTTACAAATGGGTCATCAGATGCGTCAAAAAAGCTGTTATTAGCACGGGATGCCGCTTTTACTTTACTATCTTTAGTATTTGTCGTAGTTAAAGATTTGGATGTTTCTAGTTGCATTAGGTTTTTTAGTTTATTGCCTAACTGAGCATAAACAACCCAACCAAGCAATAAGAGTGAGCATAAACCAGCTGCTGCTAATGTCCCTGTTTTGGTTGAAATTTTGTGTTTCTCTCTATTAGTAAGTATTAAAGGACGAGAGGATTGGGTTTTAGGTAAATTTATTTTTTTTAGTTCAGTTTGTGATTCTGTAAAATCTTTAATTAATTGCTTTAAGATATTTGGCTGAACTAATGTAATTTCTTGTGACCAAAGCAATTGATTCTCGCGATCGCAATAAATTTCTTTCAACCAAAGTAATTGCTGTTCCTGAACAATTCGACTGTTGATATTAATTCTGCGAATGTTACGTGGTGCAATTGACTCAAGGATTTGTTGGATTTGTTCTACTAGGGGAGATTGCTCAAGTTGCTCTACCCTAGCCGCTTCACAGAGAAGTTGTAAGACACCATCGCAAAAAATAGCTCTGGTTCTGACACCAGACTTAGTAAGCTTTTCATTCAATAATTGAATAATCGCAGCAACGCTACCTTGATGAGCTTGCCAAGCGATATCGTTTATCCGATCTACCATTGGGGATTTAGTGGTAGTTCTTCCACCCTGACTTATTAACGGACTCATTAATTTAGGGACTCTATTCTACTGACCTTGATCTTGTCTTCGATTTTACGAGTAAAAAGTTGAGGTTGCCAAATAAAATCATAAAACTAAAGCCCCCTTATAGTTTTGGGAAGGAGGCTTTGCCAGCGTTAATCAGTGTAATGCCCATACTGGGTTGTTATGCAGCTCTGATAATGATGTTACTTTTTTATCTTCTTCACATCGAATCTAACCGATGACGTAATTTGCTGCTGAAGACATCAATCACCGTGACGACTATTAACAGCACTAGCATCATGGTTGTTGCTTTGGTGTACTCAAAACCGTCAATGTAACTTTTCAACTGAAAGCCAATACCACCTGCTCCAACTACACCCAACACAGAAGCAGCACGGATATTATACTCAAACATCCACAAAGTGTACCCCAATCCTAGTGGTAGCACTTGGGGCAAAATGCCGTATTGGGCAATTTGTAACCTGGACGCTCCTATAACTTGCAAAGATTCAAGAGAACGAGGATCAACGGCTTCAATTGCTTGTTGGTAAAATTTAGCAAGGTAGCCGATCGTGTAAATTCCCAAAGCTAAAGTACCTGCGGGTGCGCCTAATCCGGTTGCAGCGACAAAAATTAAGCCAAGAATAATTGAGGGAACAGAACGCACAGCATTTTGCAGCAAATTAGCCAACCATTGCAGCCATTGGGGAGCAACGTTGCTGGCGCTAGCAACGGCAATTGGCAGAGAAAGAATGGCTCCGATGGTGGTTCCCCACAGAGACATCTGTATGGTTTCAATTAGTGCCTTAATTGCGATATCTAAAACTTTCCAATCTGGAGGAAACAACCTGGAAATAAAATCAGCAATGTAAGGAAAGCTGGTGTAAAGCAGTTCAAAATCAACTTTTAGACCTCGCAAAGCCCAACCATAAATCAAAACAATAATTAACAGAATGAGTAGGGGACTCACCCAAGGGTAGCGGCGTAGGAGTTTTGAATTCAACAAATAACTCATTATTCATAGGGAATCAGGAGCCAGGAGTCAGGAGTTAGGAGAGCCACTGCGCTTCAAAACTTGGGAAAATTGGGCTTGCAGGTGATCACAAAGTCCTTCGTAAACAATGCATCCGGCATCTAAAACGATCGCTCGCTCGGCATATTTCGCAGCTATCCCCAAATCGTGCAACACCACCACAATAGTCATCCCTTGCTGGGTGTGTAGTTTGGATAACGTCTGCATCACTTGTTGGGATGCTACTACATCCAACCCTGTAACGGGTTCATCGGCTAGGAGAATTTGCGGCGATTGAATTAAAGCGCGGGCGATCGCTACCCGTTGTTGTTGTCCACCGCTCAATTGACTGGTTTTTTGATCAGATAGGTCTCCTAAGCCCAGCTGTGCCAACAACTCTAGTGCCAAAAGGCGATCGCGTTTGGGAAATCCCAACAGGGTTTGCCAAGTTGTTCTAGTACCAAGGCGGCCACACAGCACATTTTCAATTGCTGATAATTGACGAATCAATCCGCCACCTTGAAATAACATGCCAACGTCACGACGAATTTGGGGCAGTGTTAAAGGAGTCACAGGCACACCCTTGATCTGGATTTCTCCTTTAACTAACGGTACTAATCCCACCAGCGATCGCAATAATGTAGACTTACCTGCACCATTGAGTCCCAACAAAACAACAAACTCGCCCCCCTTAATCTGGCAATTAATGCCGTTGAGAATAGGCCGATTCAAAGATGCAGCATGAGCCGTCTCTACGTTGTGACATTCAATGACATAATTGCTCATTCCTCGGTCAATTCCGTTGATTCACTGGTGATTGGTTAGGAGAAAAACAACTGACCACTGACAACTAACTCAGCACTCACTACTATGGTTTGATGCCAGCCAGTTTGAGGGCATTACGGATTGGTGCTAGATGACGATCATGATCAACTTTTACCAATTCCGTAGAGTTATACAAGCTGCGTAGCAGTTGGTTATTTTCTGACTGATTTAACTTGAGTAGAGCATTGATGATTTTTTCTTGCGTTGCAACTGGAACATCATCATCAATAGCGATGCCGTGAGCAGGCACACCAGTAATTGCATGCAGAACACGCAACTGACTTTTTTCTTCTGGGGTAATATACGGTGGATTAAGAGCATATTCTGACACCACAGCCACATCTGCTTGACCACGGACAACTGCTTGTAAGGCTTTGCTGTAATTGCCACCGTAGCTAATTTGACCAAAGAAGCCGTCTAGGCGATCGCGATCTTGTACAAATCCTTGTTTCACCAACTCAGCCACGGGAATAATAAATCCTGAGCCAGAAGTAGGGGAAGTAAAAGCCATTCTTTTGCCCCGTAGTTGTTCCAAGGTTGCTTTGGCTGAATCTCTAGTTTGGAGGGGGCTGTTCTTAGAGACAACAAATGTTGAGCTATAGGTGTATCTCCCAGAATAATTGTCACGTACCTCAGCTAGATACAAACGAGCATTTGCCAATTGCTCAGCTTTCAAAGCTGAACGACTACTCAAGAAAGCGACATCAGCACGATTTGCTCTCAAGGCTTCTACAGCAGCTGTATCGTCGCCTATCTGTCCTTTAACTGGTATTCCCAGTTCTTGAGACAAAAATTTGGCAACGGCATCTGCCTTAGTTTGCAAATCTGTAGAATCAGCCCGGCTAGGAAATACCACTGTTAAACTTTTCAGATTTTGGGCCAGTAAGCGTGGTGCCTGTTGATTAACGGTGGGATTGGCGACAGTGGCCTGCATTCCCCCGAATGTGCTGACCACTAAACCCGTAAGCGCTATAAATGCCGCGCCAGCACCCAACAAGCCTTTTTTGCTCACACTCATTTGCAACCCTCCATTAAAAACTATTCTCAGCTTTTTTGCAAATTAATTTCAACTATTCTCTTAAAAAGATTTATAGCTTTTAGGAGTAAAAGTCAATATGGGTTCTGTAATGACTGGTTAAACAAGCAGTTAAGTATCGCGCAGAAAAAACTTACCGATTTGTGGAAGAGGAAGAAAGATTTAAAGCATTTTGAGGTAGTTTTCAGCAATTCTAGTCATTATGAACTTCAAGTTTTTTTGGACAAATACTTGAGAATTTATTGTCAGTTACCTTTATACTTTTGTGATACTGGTGTTCATTGAGTAGAGCTTTAATTGTTAACCCTTGATTGGTAGCACAACCACCAATCAAGTTAATCACCACCTCCTAACTGGTCAGTGGTTTGCCTCTCCGATTTTTTGTAATATGCCAGAGCACACGATGTTTTATGCGATTCCACTGTCGATGGCGATGCCTGCGGCGGGCTACACCTACGTATGACCACAAGATCATAACGCCTGCATATCACTCAAACAGGCTAACCTTAAATATTTAAAACATGTGAAAAGCTTACTTTCCTTCTAAGCGGGCGGCGGGAATCGAACCCGCATTAATAGCTTGGAAGGCTATAGTTTTACCACTAAACTACGCCCGCAAATTTCCAACCCTATAAAAATAACACAGTTTTAACTACAATTCAAGCATCTAGTCATTAGGGGAGGGGCTGTATTCTGATACGTACTATGAGATTGCTGGGCTTTGGCTCATTTGGATCGTTATCGTATGCGGGTTCAAATTCCCAGCCTTTGAAAACTTGATCGGCAACGAAGTCTTCATAGTAGCTTCTTTCCTCTTCTGGTACTGCCTCATCTTCAACGTCAATCTTCTCAAGTTTGCCCTTTTCAGAAATTGTTAATATCACTGTGAATTCTACAGGCTGACCAGGTTTGTTTTCAATAAACTTTACGTATTCGAGACCTTTGGGAAATGGCTGATCGCTGATTTTGATTTTAGCTGGATGATTATGTCTATCCCTTTCTACCTGTTGAGGTTCCCCCACTAAACTCGCTAGGAGATTCCCACTAGGAGCATTTTGTTCTGGTTGAAGTTGCTCAGCCTGTTGGCGTTGAAGTTGCTCAGCCTGTTGGCGTTGAAGTTGCTCAACCTGTTGGCGTTGAAGTTGATCAGCTTGTTGGCGTTGAAGTTGATCAGCTTGTTGACGCTGGAGTTGTTCAGCTTGTTGACGTTGGAGTTGTTCAGCTTGTTGGCGCTGGCGTTGTTCAGCTTGTTGACGTTGGAGTTGTTCAGCTTGTTGGCGCTGGCGTTGCTCAGCTTGTTGACGCTGGAGTTGTTCAGCTTGTTGACGTTGGAGTTGTTCAGCTTGTTGGCGCTGGCGTTGCTCAGCTTGCTGACGTTGGAGTTGTTCAGCTTGCTGGCGCTGGAGTTGTTCAGCTTGTTGACGCTGGAGTTGTTCAGCTTGTTGGCGCTGGAGTTGTTCAGCTTGTTGACGCTGGAGTTGTTCAGCTTGTTGACGTTGGAGTTGTTCAGCTTGTTGACGCTGGAGTTGTTCAGCTTGTTGGCGCTGGAGTTGTTCAGCTTGTTGACGCTGGAGTTGTTCAGCTTGTTGGCGCTGGAGTTGTTTAGCTTGTTGGCGCTGGAGTTGTTCAGCTTGTTGACGTTGGAGTTGTTCAGCTTGTTGACGTTGGAGTTGTTCAGCGATCGCTTTTTTATTTTTAGTGAAAGCTATTGCACTCCTCTCTTGAACGCTGGGAGGAGCAGGTTTTGCTGTTAACTTATCTTTTAAAAGTACTTGCTTTGGTAAATTTGCTGCTCGTAATTTTTGAGTTGTGGATAGTGGCTTAGGCGGAACTGGTTTTGGTTTAGAAGCAACTTTTCTTGCTCTTGGTTTTGTCTGAGAAGAAATTTCTATAACTTCAATCGGAATAGCGGCTTTGTTCTGCTGCCACAAACGGCTAAACTGATATGAGCGCATCAGCCAGAACGCCAGCAAGTGCAGAGAGACTGAACCTATAACAACAGCAATCCACAAACCTGGTGGATCGCTGTGTCGCCTCCAGACCTTAGCTGAAAGTGGAGTTTTGTCCGTAACCGATGGTGTCATATTATATTTGAAACTGGATATGATTAGGCAGTGTTACTCATCGCTAATGCTTCAAAATCCAGTCTGAATTTTAGCGATTAGCCATTAGCTCTGGGGTCACAGCGAAGGTCAGAACTGTTTCATCAACTCCTTTTAGTTCTAACGGACTACCTTTAGTAATTTCTTCTTCTTGCAAATAATCGGCGACAGCAGCAGAAACCAGGATAGTACCGGGAACAGCGGCAGATTGCAACCTTGCAGCAATATTTACACTCGGGCCAATAGCAGTGTAGTCAGCACGTTGAGCGCTACCAAACATACCTACAACAGCCGTACCTTGGTGAATACCACAACGGAACTGTACGCTAGTAAGTCTGTCACCATCGAATACACCTTGCTCTCGCCAGCGTTGGTTCAACGGAATCAGTGAGCGGTGCATTGCTCTTGCTGTATTGATCGCACGACGCACCTGTTCATTGGGTGTTAGTTCTTCCGGAGCTCCATATAAAGCTAAGATAGCATCTCCCATAAATTTATCTACAGTGCCGCCATTAGCAAATACAACCTTGGTCATAGCTTCCAAATATTCATTCAGTAACTCTGCCACTCGCCGTGATCTGAGGGTATTTGCTAACTGCGTAAAGCCCACGAGGAAGAATTACTTATATCAGTAATTACCACTGGTTGATGTGTCTCCAACATTTCTTGCAGTATGGGATCATCCTTAATTGATGCTTGGCAACCAGGTAATTCCTGAGTTAAGTCGTGTTTCTTGCTACTTATGTACTTTTCCTGAACTGATTCAAGGAAATCCTCTAGATTTTGAGAACTGTCATACAAGCCTACACATTGGACAAACTCATCTTCCTCTGTCCACAAAGATAGGACGCAGCCATCAACTTGTAAAGCTTGTCCCAGTTGTTGTGTGATAGCTGCAAAGATATCTTGAGGGTTTAGGCTAGAGCGAATCGCACTAGTAATCGTATTAATCAGGGCTTCTCGCTTAGCAAGGGCACGTACTTGCTCGTAAGCGTAGGCTTGAGACAAAGCTAGGGCTGCTTGATCCGCTACCATCAACACCAACTGTACCTCCTCATCCCCCCAGAAGCGAGGCTCAGAACACTGGTGCAATGCCAGTACTGCCATCAGTTCTTGTTGGCAAATCAATGGCACAACTAAACTGGAACAAATGTTAGCGGTAGTAAAAGCAGCGCCACGTTCATGCAATTCGGAAGTATTGCCCTGAATACGTTCATCACCTACCACATCATGAATTACTTGCACTTCACGAGTTTCCCACACCGTCTGAGCCATTAAGGATGAGGGGGGGATAGGGGGGAAAGAAGAATGAGTTTCTTTCCCACTCTCCCATTCACCTACTCTCCCAACCTCAGTTGCAGCCTTCTGATAAATGAATCCTTCATCCGCCAACTGCTCATCTTGGAAGGGACGCAACAAACAGACATCCACCTCCAACATATGACCCACTGTATCCACGATTGCCTGCAAAATTTGCCGATAGTCTAAGGCGCTGCGGATAGTATTAGTGACGGTGTTCAGTAACGATTCTTGGCGAAGTGTACGGGTAAGTTCGCGAGTGCGGGCTTTCAGGACATTGTGGGTATCCAAGGCTTGGCGTACCACTGCTTTAAGTTCTTCTGCTTCCCACGGTTTAGTAACATACTTAAATACCTTACCAGCGTTGATTGCTTCCACCAGATCTTCAACATCGGTGTAGCCAGTTAAAATAATCCGGATAATATCTGGATATTGAGTCGCTGTTAGACTCAAAAATTCAGTACCGCTCATCATCGGCATCCGTTGATCGGAGATGATCACTGCGACTTCTCCCTCCTGGGAGAGCAGATCCAGTGCTGCAGGGCCAGAGGTAGCCCTTAACACTTTATAGTCGCGATAGAAAGTGCGGTAAAGCAAGTCAAGGTTGTCTGGCTCGTCATCGACAACCAAAATTTTAGGCTTACTGTTTGCTTGGGATTTCATGCACCGCTTTCCTGCAGCAACGGCAGTAGGATAAAGAATAATCTGATCAGGTAAAGATTTTTCTGAGTCAGTTCAAAGCAGAGCATTTCGACCAATAAAGCTGTTTGGCTACATGACTGCTGAGTGTGGAAGAGTTTACTCACAGTAATTCGTCTCAATGGCTTGTACCCATTGCTATTCGCTCTGGTTCAGCCCAATTGGTTTTATAGTCAGTTTTAGTGTTACAGAGTTGATGGTTGCTTGCCAAATTTTCCCTCACCTCCGGTGGGAAATGTACGATACTACATACAGTGCCCAAAGCTGGTTGAGAAATCCAGCTTAAGCTGCATATTAAGTTTTCCCCTTGCAGCAGTTGCACTAACACTTGCAGGTAAATTTTATTTATGGTAGTCATGATAGAGTCAGCAATATTACAACAGTAAGATTTAAAAGCAACGTATACTATTAGACAAATACCTCTTTCCAATTTAGCAATCAAAACTATAACTAAAACAAGTAGTAGTAGCAGGAAAATTGGAAATTAAGGATTAAAGAACTTTGCATATTCTTCTCCCAGTACCTGTGTAGCCTGCCCCTATTACCCAGTAACTGAGTGATCTTGCTATAGCTACAATTGAATAAATAAGTCCGTACCGCAATCAGGAGTGATTGAAACCAAAGTTTACCGGAGCTATACTTGCTTAACAATTTCGTAGGTACTACTTGCTAACAGGTTATGATGCCTCTACCAGCTAAATCTAGCCAAGACCACACACCCAGTTCTTTTGTACTAAACAAAGCGCTCACCTTTCTACCCTAAGACTAGAGATGTGCTTGAACGTCCTAAACTAAGGATTATAGATTTATGAAACTGCAACTCTTAAGACTCCTTAAGGCACGCGGGTTATAAAACTACTAGCAAAGTTTTGCACTTTGTTTGATCCATAGTCAAAAGCAAATTGGCAATCTCAGCGTAAGTTCAACCACCTGGGTGGCTCTTGAGTTTTATCCAGGTGAGATAATGTTTTAGGATATTTGAGAATATTTTCGTGAATAAAATCAATACTAAACTAACTTTGACATCCTGGTTTTTTCACCCATACCAACAACAACCAGTCACATCTGCCGCCAATCCAACTTCTAGCCAATTTCAAATCCGTGCGGCTACACCTGATGATTTAACTGGTGTTGCTCAAATCATTACTGAAAGCTTTCACTCCCAAAAGGGTATATGGGGATGGACTTTTCCGTTGCTACGTTTGGGTATTTACGAAGATTTAAGACATCGTTTGACATTACCTACACCCCATCACGTTTGTTTAGTTGCTGTTGACACTACCAATAGTGAGGCTAATAACTTAGTAGGAACTGTGGAACTGAGTGTACGTTTGAGTGATTCTTGGACTCAGCTTGGTAAAAGTTTTCCTTACCTATCCAACTTAGCAGTTCACCCAAAGTACCGTAGGTATGGTGTAGCATCCGAGTTACTGATGATCTGCGAAAAATTTTCCCAAGACTGGGGTTTTCAAGACTTATTTCTCCATGTGTTGGAAAATAACTATCAGGCAAGGCAGCTTTATTTCAAGCTGGGATATCGGGTGCACAAACTTGAATCGAATTGGAATACATATCTCCTAAGACGTTCACGCCAGATATTATTGTTTAAGCACCTGAATCCTGACCAAAATACTATTTAGGTATTTTGAAAATTGGAAATCATGCCATTGTAATTAAGTTGGGAAAAACTATTGTAAATATTAGCAATCAGATTACAAGCTAATGCAATTGAGCATGTAATTCTTAGCTAAACACAGTTTATTTGGGGTAATTTATGCTTTTTGAGGTCAAAACTAAATAAGTAGACACAGTTAAACAGAAAACTTCTCGCCTATCCCGTATGAATGAAAATAAGGCTATAATGATTATTTTTTGTTACATTTATTAATGCTTACTAGCTTGAACGGTTTATCTTAAGGTAACAATAGAGAAACTGCACTTAATCAAACTTTTTTTAGCTGACTATCAACGTTAGATAAACTATCGAAATTTTGGTATTCGAGGTTTTATTTGATTAAAAGCGCATTATTAATTAGCTCATTTGGGCGTTGCCTAAAAATTACATTTAACAAATGATTTTTTTGCAGCTAAATAGATAAATAAATGTTAATCTTTAGATATATATATCGCTTCATTATATAGTTTCTCCCATTTTTAGGATCTCAGTATTAATTATGTAGAAATTTTAATTTTATAATATAATTATTTTTGCTAATTTAAAAAAAAATAAAATTGGTATATGCTAAATTTTTATATCTAAGGCTTTAAGCTTTTTTTACTTGTTAATAACAAATATTCCCATATATAGAACAATCGATTATAATTGAGATATTTGTAAGTTAACACTTAAAAATATTGTTAATCCTCATATTAACTTTGTAATTCAGATATTCATCTTTATAAAAACTTTAAAAAAACAGTCGTACACTTGAAGACAAATCTAGTTAAATCTCATAAAATTATGATTACTCAATTACTGAGCGATCCCTATTTATTCCCATCTTAGTTAAGTTAATCTGTAAATTCCTGATAATAAGAAAATTCAAAAACTTAATTTGATGTAAAATCTAGTTCTGTTTTGAAGTGCATACTACTACCCAATTCTTTGAAAGTTTGAGAAAACATGGATAGCGAAAAGCGTCACCGCTATCAGACTACTATGTTATCAACTTATTACCCTAACACCAGTTTCCTTGACCAACTTGTCATGCCCGATGGAACTGAGCAATCGCAAGGCTCGGATACCCTCGCACTTTTGCACACTGGAAAAGTTTTCATCGTCAATAGTCGTAGGCGGAATGGATTAATACTCTTTAAACGCTACCACGCAGAATTTGCTGGACCTGGAGCAGCAGTGGGTGGAGATTACGATTGCGACTGCCACAGGGCACTCCCCATAGGCAACCTATCTTTATTAAATCCCGAATCTAATGAGGAACGCCAAAAGGCTTACTTGATTAGGCGACAGTGGATTCGATTAATCAAACAAATTACAGAGAACCCAGTGCCGCAGCAGCGAGTCCAGAAAATTCTTGATCAATTTGAACAATACTTTCCACCGGAAATAGTGGCTCATCTGCCGGATGTTGCTTTTGCTCTCTTAGTGGGTGTGCTACCACAAACGGTAAGAACAGTACGCCGTTTGGGCAGTGAGGTTGATGGCAGGTTTAATTACTGAGTTAATCACTAAGATTCAAGATTTTGCAAAGCAGCTTGTACTCTATTTAGGGTGCGAGCATTTTCTTCAGTCGTTCCTATAGTAATTCGCAATCCTCCACTAATTTGCCGCACAAGAGTGCCGTGGCTTTTGAGTTCCTCATAGAAACTTTTTAAAGCAGCGTCTTGTGGGTGAGAGCCTTTTGATTTAAGACGCAGATAAACAAAGTTAGCAGCACTTTCTGTAATTTCTAATGTTGGGTGTTGAGATAAAGCTTCGATGAGTTTGGCTCGTTCACTCAGGGTTTGGGGAATTGAATCGAGTAAGAGTGTGCGGTTTTGCAAAGCAACTAATGCTGCTGCTATGGAGAAGCTGGGGAGATTATAGGGTAAGCGGACTTTTTCTAAGATGGCGATCGCTTCTGGATGAGCAACGCAATAACCAATCCGAAGAGCGGCTAATCGGAAAGCTTTAGAAAAAGTGCGTAATATAACCCAGTTAGCCCGTTGTGCTAATTCACCCACTAGGGTATTTTGGCTAAATTCAAAGTAAGCCTCATCAATTACCACCAAAATCTCCTCGCTTAGACTTTTTAACCATGCCAACTCTGCTGTAGTTAAGCTATTGGCAGTCGGGGAATTGGGATGTACTACGAAAACCACTCGAACTGGGGGATTTTGAGTTTGTTCGATGGCGGACTGTGCAGATTTTAAGTCAGTTTCAAAATTTGTTTCATTTCTGGTCACCGCTACTACAGGGATGCCCAAAGTTTGTGCCAAAATGCTGTACATAGAGAAAGTAGGGTTGGCAACTAGAATGCTGCCCTCTCCTCCAAGACAGGTGGCGATTAATAAAGAGCGAATCAGTTCATCTGAACCATTGCCCACAGAAATGTTAGCAGCAGTGAATAAGGATGGTGAAAGGGACGCTGACTCATTAACGTACTCGGCGATCGCATTTTGGAGTGTCTCATGGCCGCCATCAGGATAACGATTTGTTTCAATTACCTGCTTATAGGTCCAGGACAGCTTTTCTTTTAACTCAGGCGGCAAATCATAGGGGCTTTCATTCGTATCCAGTCGATCAAACTGCGCGGAAACAGAGCCGGTTGTATCGCTACTGGGGTGGGGTTTATAAGCGGTGAATTGGGCTAAATCTGAGCGGATAAAGGGAAGCATAATTTTAGTGATTGTGTCATTTGTCATTGGTTAGTCAACAAAGAGAGAAGTCTGAGCGCCGGCTTCCGGCGTTGGCGCAGAGAATACCGCAGCGGAAAGTCTGAGCGGAGGCTTCCTCCGTTGGCGTAGCCCGCCGCAGGCATCAGAACTTGTCCATTCAGGCATCAGAACTTCGGGGACAAATGACAAGTAATAAATTACTAAAGACATTGGTTATGTAAGAATTTCATATTTTACAGCTTCAAGGTAACTGACAGAAGAGGCAAATTGCTTGCCAAATTTCTTCCATAACATTACTCAAGGCATGATCACTGTCGAGTTCCACTAACTCCACCCAAGGACGCGATACCTTCGGTGGGCTTCGCCAACGCGCAAAATCACGACTAGCTTCAATAGGTATGACTTCATCCTTTTTTCCATGCAGTATAAGGGTGGGTATAGGACGTTGCAAAAGATTCTCTTGGTATTGAGCAGCGTCTTTGACAAAATCGTAACTTAGGGGAAGCGATCGCCCCTCCCCATAGTGGTAGATCGTCAGATATTTTTCTTGTTGCCAACGCTGCAACTCTTCATCTCCTAACTTAGGCAACCAATGGGATAAAAACCCAAAGGCTGGTGCAAGCAATACTAGGCGTTGTACTTGTAAATATCGCTCTCCTAAATGGGCAGAAGTTAAACCGCCCAAGCTTGAGCCAATCAGCGTTACGGGCACAGAATCATGACTAAATTCTGCGGCGACTTGGGTTAGCTGACGAGTGATTGTCAGATGAGAAAAATCGCCAGCATTCAGATCGGGGATTTTCAGGTCTGTGTGAATTTTGGCAAAGCGATCGCTTATATCTTGCGCTTTAGTGGATTTAGGGCTGGAAGCAAAGCCGTGAAGATATATAAACTGGTTAGCCATTAAGGTTTCCTCGTTAGGGTTGTCCTTTGTCATTTGTGATTTCAAAAGACAAAAGACAAAGAACTAAGGACTAATGACCTACTTACCGCAGCGTGACGAATTCTTCAGCTGCTGATGGATGGATACCAACGGTAGCATCAAAGTCTTTTTTGGTTGCGCCCATTTTGACTGCGATCGCTATCCCTTGAATGATCTCAGCTGCACTTTCGCCCACCATGTGAGCGCCCAGCACTTTATCGGTGTTGCTATCAACCACCAACTTCATCATTATCTTCTCTTGCTTACCGGTCAAACTGTGATACATGGGGCGGAAGCGAGTGCTATAAATTTTCACAGCATCGCCGATTTTCTCCCGTGCTTGTGCTTCAGTCCAGCCGACTGTAGCAGCTTCCGGGGTAGAAAATATTGCTGTTGGCACAGTTTCATGACTGAATTCTCGGCGATTGTCCCCAAATTCACTATCGGCAAAAGCGCGACCTTCGCCAATGGCCACGGGAGTTAAATTTAAGCGATCAGTAACATCACCAACGGCAAAGATATGCGGTTGACTAGTTTGACTATATTCATTGACTGCGATCGCACTTGTGGTGTAATAGCCTGGTCCTTCTACAGAATTGGGGACGACATCAATCCCAGCATTTTCTAAACCCAGCCCATCTACATTGGGTATTCGACCAGTTGCCACTAAAAACACATCGGCAATTACTGGTTCTTGGTCTTCTCCTGATAAAGCCAGTTTAAATCCTTCTGGCAGATGTTCAACTGCTTCCACCACATGATTTTTGATCAGTCGAATTCCGTGGTTCGTCATGCCTTCTTCAATTCCAGTGCGGATATCTTCATCAAATCCCTTCAAAATCTTTTCACCTCTGGTAATCTGCGTTACCTCAGAACCTAAACCGCGCATGATACAGGCAAATTCTGTGCCGATGTAACCAGCGCCAAGAATGACGATATGTTTCGGTTGTTCTTTGAGATGAAAAATCTCGTCGGAGGTAATTCCGTATTCCATACCTGGTAAATCTGGTTTGACGGGACGTCCGCCAACAGCAATTAAAATTTTGTCTGCTGTAACTTTGCGTCCATCAACTTCTACGGTATGGAGGTCTACCAATGTAGCGCGACCGGAAATTAGTTCTACTCCCGCTTTTTCTAAAAAGCTTATATGTAGCTGCGACAGTCGCCGAACTTCCTTATCTATAGATGTAATAAAATGTTCCCAGTTCAACTCCGCATTACCCACTTTCCAGCCATAACCTGCTGCATCATCGAAGAGTGCAGGAAAGTGAGAGCTATAGACCATGAGTTTTTTGGGAACACAACCACGAATCACACAAGTACCACCAACTAAGTCGTTTTCGGCGATCGCCACTTTTGCCCCATAGCTAGCCGCCCGTTTGGAAGCTGCCAAACCTCCAGAACCGGCACCAATTACAAACAGGTCGTAATCAAAAGTCATAGTCATAAATGTATTATCTGTTTCGCAACAAGTTAGTTCCTGGGAACTTACACAAAGAACGTGATTGAACTACAAAGGTCTGGTGAATCTATCCTTGATTTAATCTAGCGTTAGCAGATGCTCCTTTGTTAGAGGGAATCTTACTATTTGCTTTGACGCCAATAGAGACAGTAAGTAGCTAACACTTGCTATAGTTCTGCTTCTGGTACCAGGGATAAATCTAGGCTACTGCGTTGGAGAAACTAAGTTCTAGGAGAGAAAGTAAGCTCAGGCTGACCTCCGCTGTCTTTAGCAAAAAGCATTAATTAACTGATGGGGCGCTTAGTACACGTCACCCTAAAAAAGGGTCGAAATTTAATTTTTTGTAGGTTGGGGAGCCAGTGCGTTGCGGTGAATCAGCGCTCTTGGTAGGGTTTCCCGACAGCCAGGCGACTGTGTTCGCCTTGGTCTCCGGAGGAGATACCCGTTGGCGCAGCCTCTCGTAGAGAAGGGAGGTTCCGGCAGTTGTAGCACCTGGCGTTTGAGGAACGAAACCCAACAAGCGCCCAAACGTTGGGTTTCGCTCCGCTTAACCCAACCTACAGTTAGTATTTCCAACCCTTATTAATGGTGAGATGCACTTAGTACAGCCTACCTTAGCAGTTTTATCTTGTTGGTACTTTGCTCTGGAGTCGTAGTTGTCCCTGACTCGCTAGGTGTTGGCTCTGGAGTAGTTGTCCCCGTTCCGCTAGGCGTTGGCTCTGGAGTAGTTGTCCCTGACTCGCTAGGTGTTGGCTCTGGAGTAGTTGTCCCCGTCCCACTGGGTGTTGGCTCTGGAGTAGTTGTCCCCGTTCCGCTAGGTGTTGGCTCTGGAGTAGTTGTCCCCGTCCCACTGGGTGTTGGCTCTGGAGTAGTTGTCCCCGTCCCACTGGGTGTTGGCTCTGGAGTAGTTGTCCCCGTTCCGCTAGGTGTTGGCTCTGGAGTAGTTGTCCCCGTTCCGCTAGGTGTTGGCTCTGGAGTAGTTGTCCCCGTTCCGCTAGGTGTTGGCTCTGGAGTAGTTGTCCCCGTCTCGCCAGGTGTTGGCTCTGGAGTAGTTGTCCCCGTCTCGCCAGGTGTTGGCTCTGGAGTAGTTGTCCCCGTCTCGCCAGGTGTTGGCTCTGGAGTAGTTGTCCCCGTCCCACTGGGTGTTGGCTTGGGAGTCGTAGTTGTACCACCTGTTTCCCTAGGCTTTGATTGCTCAGAGGAGGTTTGAGGCTCTGTTGGAGTTTTACTAGAATCAACACCAGTGTTATTGTTCTCAGTGTTTACATTGCTGTTGTTACCATTTGTTGTACTCTGCTGCTCAGTATTTGTTGAGGCTTGTCCTGTTTTATCTGAGGAGTTTGCTGAGGGATTATCTTTTTTAATAACATCATTACTGGGCGAATTTGAAGGGCTAATAGTTAGTTGCACAAAAGAGGGGTTTTCAATTACTCCCTCGCCTGTTATCGGCGGCTGTGCTTCCAAAGCTGCAACAGTTTCGGCTTGAACACTGTTGATTGCAGGGTCAGGTGTAGGCACAGGATTTTGCCTATTCAAATCAAGTTCCCGAACCAAATCGCTCGTTTCATAAAAATTTCTTAGATCAAAATCATATAAGCTCTGAAATTTGCCTTTAACTATAACCATCATCTGCCCTGCTTGCAGCACAAGGGTTTGAGAAGCTTCCTTATTAGAAACTTCAATGCCGCTACTTGTCAGCGCACCCACAATTGTGGTGTCTGTTTGTTGATTGTGGCGCACAAATAATGCTGAACCACGAATTGCTGCTGCTGCACTTGGCGTTTGTATACGTGTTTGCCCCCTTCCGGGTGGGATGAGCAGCAGCACAGTCCCGTTTGATAGTTTAAAGTCGCGAGTCTTCGGCAAAAATTGAAATACCGCTTGTTCCCCAATCCGCGCTAAAGAGCCATCATTGAAACGCAAGTCTACGAGGGAAGATCGACCAGTAGACAACCCATCTCCAGGAATCATGGCATCTAATTTACGTGCTGGGCGTTTTTGAGCACTATTTTTGGGAATAAATTGTACCAAGTTGCGGAGGTTTTGAATTTCAGCGCGAGTCAGAGGAATTACGGCACTTGCCCGATTTGGCAAAGGCAACACTATAACTCCCCATAAACCAATCACTAATAGTGGGAAAAATTTACTTAACATAGTTTTAAATTGAGATAAATTTAACTGAATTGCGCCTTTTAAAAGGGAGTTTTTTAGAAAAAATTATCCATATATAGCAATCCGATTTGATTCCTGAATCACTCGTAGAGATAGGGAATGGGGAATGGGGAATGGGGAATGGAGAAGAAGTAATAAAGGTGTACTGAGTTTTATTCAAAAATCAAATAGGAGTCCTATATACTGTAAAGTTAATAAATAAAGTAGTATATCAATGTACTATCTTTATTTTATTGAAGTTTTTCTTTTGAATAGAATATTGTATTAATCCAAGTCATAAACAAATTTGAAAGTTAGTACTTAATAATATCAAATGTTGAATGAGGATTATATTATAGATAATCTTTTCTAACAATTTAAGCTCACAGGGTCAAGAAGTGTGAGCGACGAAAGATTTATGAGGTTCTTTATAAGGTGACTCCCTGGCTGAATTTGACTGGAATGAAGTTGAAATTGAATCTTCCGAGTAGGAACTTTCAAGGTAACTTTTAAGTCTACGTTTGCCAGATGCAATAAACGTCATCTAATAAATGCAACCCAAAGGCTGGAAAAATTTAGTGTTTTGGATTTTGTTAGCGTTCAGTGGTGGAGACTGTTGTTGCATTGGAGTGGATGCGTCAGAAACTGGCAATTCAGATATACAGGTTCATGAAGATAATTCAGCATCAAAATTAACATTTTCAGCAAGCACACACACAACTCATCAGCCATGCCAGAAGTTAGAGCAAGATGCAATTAACTCTTTTTCCAAGCAGTCTGAGGAATCGCCGAGTTTACACTCTCAGATGCCGTCAACTCTAATACAGCAAATATCAACAACTCCTGAAACTAATGCAGCACCAACTGAAGCTCTTGAGGATACGCAAAAGCAGAATGAGCCGCCACAGTTAGAAGTGCAGCCAAACGATTTTCCTTCTTCTCCAGACTTATCTGTGGAGGAACTGTTGAATGCACCTGAGATAGATGAGTCTGAAAGATTAGAGAAACTGTGGGAGTTGCTGCAAGAGCAAAAACAGCCACCCCTTGAGTCGGATAGCGATCGCGAACTGGGGTTGCGCCTGCGACCAAGACCCCTAGAACAACTACCACCCCCACGCACAGAACCACCCGTGGTTCAATTTAAACCTGTAGGTTATTTTAAGGCTCGTGTTGGCTACTTCCAAACAAGTAATATTTTTTCCTCAAATGATAATCCAATAGAAGATGGCTTAATTGCTTCTGGACTGACGCTAGCCTCTGCCTATTTCCCATTAGGAGCTACAACTTATTTAAATGGCTCAATTGATGGGAACCTAATTCGTTATATAGATGAATCAGAATACAATTACAATCAGGTGAAATTCAACCTGAGTATTCACCAGCAGATATCACCACGAATGTATGGAGAACTCAGTTGGAGTAATCAACAGTTATTCTATGCCAACAATAGCGATCGCTTTGATAGCTTTAAAGCTGGCGATCGCTTCTTAGGTGAGAATTCCTTTCAACTATCTTTGGGACGGCGAGATCCCCTAACTCCAAGACTAATGTTAGATAGCTTCTACGAATTGAGTGTGAATTTTGCTGACCCTCAAAGTCGTAATCGGGTAATCAATTTCTTTTGGCTTTCTTTGAACTACTACTTACAAAAGCCTCTCCAAGTTGGTCTTGACTACCAATTTAATTTCTCAGACTTTACGCAGCGCGAGCGAGAAGACCAATTTCATCGGCTATTTGGGCACTTAAATTACCGAATATCTGACTCTATGAATATGAATGTACAGGCTGGAGTGACTTTAGGTAGTTCTACAGCCCAAAACATTGATTTTGATGGCTGGTTCTTCAGTGTCAATTACAATTTGGAATTAGGTCGGTTTTGAAATTGGTCAAACGTCAAAAGTTAAGAGTCAAAAGTTAAGAGTCAAAAGTCAAAAGTCAAAAGTCAAAAGTCAAGAGTTAACAGCCAATAGTCCAAAGTCGGTACCATTTGACCGTTGACTCTTGACCCTTGACTAATAGAACTCTTGCATAAATATTTTGTGGTATGATGGAGGGCTGTTTGAATTTCAATTTTTGGCAATCAAAATTAGTAAGAGTTGATCAATTCTTTCGAGCAAGGATTATCTCGCGATCGCTAACTAAAAAATGGCAGGAAAAATCTTTCCAGTTATTGTTTAATTATAGTTAGACTACAACACTTCCAATCATATTCCTGATCTGAGACTCAGGAATTGCTAAGGTTCTTTTCTGAAAGTAGTATCGAGACTGATATTTAATACTGGAGTTTAGAATATGGAATATTTTGAAAACACACAGTCAAACACTGAGGTTTTAGCGAAAGAAACTCTCATTTCTCCAGGATTCTATACAACTAACATCAGAAAATTTTCTAATATTGATACCTTAAGCTTTCAAGAAGCCTTTAATACTGCTGTCGCCAATTTAAAAAGCGACTACACTAAAGACAAGTATATACGTGACGAGAGATTTAATCAGTCCTGGGATCACATTCAAGGTGAGGCGCGAGAACTCATAATTAAACTTCTGGAAATGTACTGTGCTGCTGAGTACTCAGGATTCATCCTGTACAAAGAGTTATCATATCAACTTAAGGAAACAAACAGCATCCTTTCAGATGGATTTTCCCTGATGTCTCGTGATGAAGCCCGTCACGCTAGTTTTCTAAATAAAGCTCTCTTAGATTTTTATATCAAACCTGGATTAGGTTTTCTAAAAAAAGAACATAGAAGATATATCTTTCTACCTTTTTCATGGTTTATCTACTCTACCTATCTGTCTGAGAGAATTTCTAGCTGTTATTACATAACTATTTTTGAGCATTTAGAGTCTCATCCTGAACACTCCATCTATCCTCTTTTTAGCTTTTATAAATCATGGAGTGAAGATGAGAATCGACATGGAGATTTTTTTGGTGCAATTATTAAATCGCAACTACAGCTTTCTAATGGATTAAGGGCAAGATTAGTCTGCAAGTTCTTTTTGTTGTTGATTTTTAGTATGACATACTTCAAGTATAAGAGTAACGATAAACTCCTTGCATTGCTTGGGCTAGATGCTCGTGAATACTATGTCTCTACAATAAAAAAGGTCAACAACTCTATCAGAAAAGATTTGCCCATAGTTCTTGATGTTGAAGAATCACGGTTTTTTAAGAAATTAGACATTTGCTTACTGCATATTTCAGAAAATAAAAGAATTAATATTTCAAATCAGAATATGCTCTTAAAATGGATCGGCAAAATTCCGCATTATTTCACTATTTTATTAGTTATATTACGTCTATTTATCATGAAATCAATTAATACACGAGAGAAGAGATTATCCAGAGTTTGAAACGCTTATAAACTTGGTTTGAGGTAGTCGTCACTACATTTTGTAGGGGTAGTTGATGGAGTGAGTAATAGAGAGAGCACCATTCAATTTGTCCTACGAGCCAAAAATGTAATAGAGGGCGGCAACCCTTACTGCTGCTTTAATTGCATCTTGATTGAACAATGCTTGATACAGCCTTCGAGAAAAACATCGGGCTGCCACATCTAAAATTTTATCCTCTGCATTAACTGCTAACTTTAGTATATTAACTAATCCAATCGCTCCAGCTACCAGCGTAAAGTTTACCCTTGCTAATGCCAGCTAGTTCCAATGAGAGCAAATTCACACAAGCGGTGACACCAGAACCACAATAAACGAAAATTTCCTCAGCTGTTTCTAGCTGCTCCCATCGACGGCGTTGCTCTGGTTGGGGAAGTAAGTAACCGGAAGAGTCTGTAATTTCTTGCCAGGGATAGTTAACTGCACCGGGAATATGACCGGCAATTTTATCAATCGGTTCTCGTTCGCCTCGGTAGCGATCGCTTTCTCTTGCATCTACCAACACTACTTCTGGCAGATCTTTCTGATTTTTCACGGTTGTAATATCTACTACCCTATCTGTCTGTATTTGAGGTACGAACTTACCTATCTGAGGGTGAGGAATGACATCTGTAACAGGATAACCAGCTTTTTGCCATCCGGCAAAGCCTCCATCCAGTACTGCTACTTGCTCATGTCCGAGATAGCGCAATAGCCACCACAGACGAGCAGCAAAAGCAAAGCGTGAATCATCATAGGCTACAACTAAAGTTTTTTGGGAATTTACCCCAATTGCCGATAATTTGTTAGCTATATCATTGGGATTTGGTAAAGGATGTCTCCCACCATGCTTACCTACAGGACTGGAAAGATCTTGATTCAAATCTAAGTAATAGGAACCCTTGATGTGATTTACTTGATACTGTTGTTGTCCTAATTGTGGAGCGGCAAGAGAAAAGCGACAATCTACAATGACAACTTGCGGATCGTCAAGGTGTTCTAACAGCCACGCCGGCGAAACAACAAATTGCATATTTGTCATTTGTTATTATCAGTTTTATTTACAAAATGTCAGATTTGGAGAATAATTTTACACCTCAGCTAACAGCAGATGGTTCTTTCACCTTCACATCCAAAGAGTTTGGCGAATCTTTTCACAGCCATTATGGAGCTAAGCAGGAGAGTTTTTTTAAGTTTGTAGTTCCCACTCAACTGGCTACAGCCGCTCATAAACCCGTCTTGCGGCTGTTGGATGTTTGTTATGGTCTAGGATACAACACAGCATCTGCTTTACAGACAATTTGGGCAGTTAATCCTAGTTGTTATGTGGAAGTAATTGGTTTAGAACTGAATCCATCTGTGCCAAAAGCAGCGATCGCTCATGACTTATTCGACAACTGGAACTACAACTATACTGAAATTTTGACTCAGCTAGCTTTTGAGCATCAAGTACAAATAGCTTGCCTGAAAGCGACAATAATAATTGGTGATGCTAGAGACTCGATTGCACTAGTACGTCAGTCGGGTTTCCTAGCAGATGCTATTTTTCTGGATGCGTTTTCACCACCTCAATGTCCTCAATTATGGACTATTGAATTTATTAAACAATTGTCATTGTGTTTACACGAAGACGGTTTAGTAGCCACTTATTCCTGTGCTGCTGCTGTACGCACAGCATTGTTAGCAGCTGGCTTGGTGATAGGTTCTACCCCACCAGTGGGAAGGCGATCGCCTGGCACACTAGCAGGCCATGCTAAAGGAGGGAGAGAAACATTGCAACAATTCCCCCTCTCCCAACCTGAAACAGAACATTTGCTAACTCGTGCCGCCATTCCCTACCGCGATCCTGAATTGAAAAATCCTGCCGAAGTCATAGTGATGCGGCGACAACAAGAGCAACAAGCTTCTTTGCTGGAACCTACCTCTCATTGGCGAAAAAGATCCAAGCTGTAGCATTTACTGTGCACTGGAAATTTTTAAACATCGCTTTTTGGGAGATTTGCAGTCTGGTAGTGGATGCGATCGCTTTGCGATCATCTTCTCAAGTACAGCCTCCACTCTCCGTATAAACGTTTTTAACATCAACAAAAATGAGTGGATAATTGTGATATGAACCACAATTATCCACTCAAATTTCCTGAATCGGGTTTACTCGAAAAGAGCCGATTAAATTATTACAACTTGGGATAGTTAAAACTAATTAACGTGACTCAGTACCCTGATTGGGGCTGCCTGGTACAGAATCATTTTCCGGTGATTCTGGTGTAGCCGTGGGTTTAGCATCGGTTTGTTCAGCATCACCAGTTTTGCGGTTAATTTCTTCAAGGGTGGTTTGGTATCCACCAGAAGCGGCGGTAGTATCTTGATTATCAGATTTTTGTTCTTCAGGCATCACTAATACTCCTATCATTTAGTCTTGACATCATTTTAAGAACATAGGAAGTGCAAATTCATCTATCTAAAAATCTAGTTATGCTAATTGATCCCTCTATCGAAAGTATTGTTTAGTACTAATCACATATATTTTCAGCAATGCACAAAACAGAGGCTGTTAAAGTCAGAGCGCTTTCAGCAGTTAAACAGAAACTTAGAACTGCTTGGAAGTGGTGATATCTCCAAGATCCAGATGTAATTGCTTGATTAGCAGCCACTATTTACTGTCAAATGCTCTAAGTACTGCTGCGCGAGGAATACAGTGTAAGTTTTGATATTATAAATGGCAATGTAATTAATGAAACAGAACGATTTATCATTACCCGCTGGGTGTGTCCTCCGCAAAGCAACATCTGCGGATAAGTGGTTGATTCGATTGTTGGTGTTTTCAGCTAAACTCGACCCTACCCAATTACTTTGGCAGCAATTTTGGGTGATTGAATGTGATGGGGATTTAGTAGCCTGCGGACAGTTACGTAACTTCTCCAACGCACAAGAACTTGGTAGTTTGGTGGTTGCACCTGCTTGGAGAGGTCGCGGTTTGGGTACTTTTCTCACGCAACATCTGATAAACACGGCGACTCAACCACTGTATCTTGAATGTCTAGGTGAACGACTAGCGCAGTTTTATAGTCGCTTTGGATTTGTGCCAATTTCCTTTGATGACTTGCCGCGATCGCTCCAGCCTAAGTTTAAATGGTCTCAATTGGGTAAAAAACTGATCAGAGTTCCTGTGGTGTTTATGTATTATTCAAGTCGTACCTAAAATAACAAACAACTTATTCGGAATTCCGGTACTTAAAAGTGTAGTTAAGCCTATTCCAAGAAACTAGAGATGCAGTTACAACTAAAGAGCAAGCAAGAACTGCATAAAAACGCACAAACCAAGCGTATCAATTTATAGAGATACAAACTCAACAAACCTAACCAAATTTGTAACTTTGAATGATCAGGTGATAGTTATGACAAGCTTTACCCAAGTCCATTTACACAACAACCTACTGCACCCAGTCCGCCAGTGGTTGGAAACGATAGAAATTCATAATTCCAAACTAGCTCATTTCTTGTGCAAAACCATTCCTGCTCAGTGTCCGTTTGAGCGAGACATTACAGTGTTTGGTCGGAAGCTATTTCACATTCCACCGATGTGTAAATTAAATCCTCTTTATGAACAAGTGGTTACTTTGCGTTTCAAAGCTCTCTGTTATCTTGCCGATGAATGTGGTGAAGATGTCACAGTATATTGTTAATAGCTAGTTGGAGCGTCCTTTGATCAAGCAGCTATCAGTAATTGCAGATTTACGGTTGTTACTTACTCAGGTTTATACTAAGCTAACGTACACCTAATTCGATGTCTGGCTATTTAGCAGCTAGCATTTACCTAAAGTGTTCCTAGTACGTATTTTTGCTCACCACACACTGCTGAAATCATTAACATCATCATGACGCACATCTTACTGGTTGAAGATGAAGTCAAACTGGCACGATTTGTCGAATTGGAACTGAATTACGAAGGTTATCAAGTCAGTATTGCTTACGACGGATTAACTGCACTCACCGCAGCGCGAGAGTTGCATCTAGATTTAGTAATTTTAGACTGGATGTTGCCAGGTTTGTCGGGGTTGGAAATTTGCCGCCGTTTGCGAAGCACTGGTGATAAAGTGCCAATAATCTTATTAACCGCCAAAGATGAAGTAACCGATCGCGTTGCAGGCTTAGACGCTGGTGCTGATGATTATGTAGTTAAACCCTTCAGCGTTGAAGAATTATTAGCTAGAGTCCGCGCGCATTTGCGAAGAAATCAAGAAGCAGACAAAGTAGATATCTTAGAATTTGAAGACCTGAGTTTAAATCGACGCACGCGGGAAGTGTTCCGGTATAATCGCTTAGTTGAGTTAACTGCTAAAGAATTTGACTTACTAGAATATTTACTTGCTCATCCACGACAGGTAATCACACGCGATCGCATTTTAGAGCAAGTCTGGGATTACGACTTCATGGGCGATTCCAACATCATCGAAGTTTACATTCGCTACCTGCGCCTGAAACTCGAAGCTAATAACGAAAAGCGCCTCATTCAAACCGTGCGTGGTGTCGGCTACGTGTTGCGTGATTAAGTCTGAACTAACGCAGAACCCTCTTTTCCCAAACTTCAAGTGAGATTATGAGCGCTTATCCGAAAAGTATTACCCCCAAATTGTACTAGAGAAGGAAGTTTGGGGGTTTTGCCAATTTCAGCAAAAACTCATGCAACTCAGAGTTAACTATACTAGGATGCACAAAGCTAACTCTATACGACAACACACAACATCAGAACTGCAATGACTTATCTAGAAACAGCAGCGCAATTCTACAGCGAAGTTGCTCAAACACCGCAAGTTGGACTTTGTTGCGTCCAAAGTACGCCCCTGCAACTACCTGGACTGAAAATTCCTTTGCCAATGCAGGAAATGAACTATGGTTGTGGCACTACCGTTCACCCCACCGAACTAGGAAAACAACCTACTGTGCTGTATGTCGGTGTTGGCGGTGGCTTAGAAGCGTTGCAATTCGCTTATTTTTCTCGCTATCCAGGTGCTGTAATCGCCGTTGAACCAGTTGCAGCTATGCGGGAAGCTGCTGTACGCAACTTGGAAATTGCGGCTAAGGAAAATCCCTGGTTTGACACTAGCTTTGTAGAAATTCGCGAAGGTGATGCCTTTAACTTACCCGTCGCTGATCTTCGCGTTGATATCTTGGCACAAAATTGCCTTTTCAACATTTTTGAACCGGAAGATTTAACCCGTGCTTTAAAAGAAGCATATCGGGTATTAAAACCAGGTGGACGTTTGCAAATGAGCGATCCAATAGCCACTCGTCCAATTCCACCACATTTACAACAAGATGAGCGGCTAAGAGCTATGTGTTTATCAGGTGCTCTCACCTATGAAGAGTATACACAACTTATTATAAATGCTGGCTTTGGTCAAGTTGAAATTCGTGCGCGTCGCCCTTACCGTCTGCTAGATTCCCAGACTTATAACCTAGAAGAAAACCTACTTCTAGATAGTCTCGATTCTGTTTCTTTTAAAGTTGCGATTCCCGAAGACGGTGCTTGTATTTTCACGGGAAAAACAGCAATTTATGCTGGTACAGAACCATTTTTCGATGACTCAGCAGGTCACCTGCTTCAGCGTGGCATTCCCGCAGCCGTATGTGATAAAACTGCTGCTAAACTTGGGTCTCTAAAACCAGCAGAAATAATGGTTACCGATTCGACCTGGTACTATAGTGGCGGTGGCTGCTGTTAACTTTGAATATCAAAAATGTTGTTGTTAATCAGTTTATTTCTGGCTACACTTTTCTTAGCTTATTCAAATGGGGCGAATGATAATTTTAAAGGTGTAGCAACGCTGTTTGGTAGTGGAACAACTAGCTACCAAACAGCAATTTTGTGGGCTACTTTTACAACTTCTGCTGGTGCGATCGCTTCGATTTTCTTGGCAAGTACACTAATTAAAAACTTTTCTGGTCAAGGACTAGTACCAGATGCGATCGTCAACTCACCAGAGTTTCATTTTGCAGTAGCGATCGCCGCAGGTTTGACAGTGCTCATCGCTACCCTGACAGGATTTCCCATTTCCACAACTCATAGTTTAACAGGTGCGCTAGTTGGCCCTGGATTAGCAGCGATCGGACTCAAAGTTAATTTTGCAGCTTTGGGAAATTCCTTTGTCTTACCCCTATTATTAAGTCCTATTATTGCTATTCCTCTGACAGCAGTAATTTACAGCTTATCTAGATATATTAATTCTAGATTTTACCTCCGACCTAACCAGAAAATGATTGATACCTGTCATTTTATCAGTGCTGGTGTTGTCAGTTTTGCTAGAGGATTGAATGATACTCCTAAGATTGTCTCACTCATTTTGATTATTGAGTATTTCTCGATTCAAGGAGGAATGATTACTATAGCAATAGCAATGGCACTTGGAGGTTTACTGAACTCTCAAAAAATTGCTGAAACCATGAGTACAAAAATTACTTCAATGAATCCGACTCAGGGTTTATCAGCCAACATAGTAACTGGAGTTTTAGTCATAGCAGCTAGCCGATTTGGACTTCCTGTTTCTACCACTCACGTTTCAGTTGGTTCAATTTTTGGAGTAGGACTGATTGCCCAAAAAGCCAATATGGGCGTTTTTTATCAGATTCTGCTTTCGTGGATTTTAACTTTACCAATTGCGGCAATTATTAGTGGAATAACTTATAGATTATTGCAAGGTTAAAAAAGTAGACTTTTGCAATGTTTAAGGAATAATAACTCATGCAAACTAAATCAATAACTAAACTAGATAAATCTGTTACACCATTCAAAGACAAACTCAGTTCATCTTTAACAAAAAAGGGAATCACTGTTTTACAAGTTAATCTGGGTAAGCGATGCAACCTTGCTTGTACACATTGCCATGTCGAAGCTAGTCCAAAACGAACAGAAGAACTTTCCCCAGAAATTTGCCAACAGTTGATTGAGTTAATCCACAGATTCCCCGAAATCAAAATTGTTGATTTGACTGGTGGCGCACCGGAAATGAATTATGGATTTAAGCCACTGGTAGAAACAGCAAGATTAGCAGGTAAACAGGTGATTGTCCGGTCGAATTTGACCATTTACTTTGAGGATGGATTTGGTGATTTACCAGAATATTTTGCTAAACATCAAGTAAGAATAGTTGCTTCTCTGCCTTGCTACCTCGCAGATAATGTTGATAAAATGCGCGGTGCTGGTGTTTTTGATAGTTCAGTCAAAGCTTTGCAATGGCTGAACCAAGTAGGCTATGGCAAAGAGCCAAATTTAATTCTAGATTTGATATATAATCCCCAGTTGCCCACAAGTGAAAAATTTTCCTTGGCTCCCGAACAGACTAATCTAGAGCGAGATTACAAAATGTTCTTACAAGAACATTTTGGCATTGTCTTTAACAACCTGTTCGCTATTACCAACCTACCAGTTGGTAGAACTAAAATGTATTTAGAACGGAAAAAACTGTACAACAGCTACTTGCAGTTTTTAGAATCAAATTTCAATCACAGTACAGTTGAACATTTAATGTGCCGTGATGAACTTTCAATTGACTATCTGGGCAATGTATATGATTGTGACTTTAACCAGATGATGAATCTGCCTGCGAAAACTCACAACGGTGAATCCCTGACAGTTGCCAAATTGCTAGAAGCTGGCAGTTTAGATTTGATTAGTGAAATACAAACAGCTGCTTATTGCTATGGTTGTACTGCGGGGTGTGGTTCCAGTTGTGGTGGTGCTTTGCTTTAAGGTCGCTAAAAAAAGTCTGTTACCAAAATTGTTACGAGTGCGTTGTTGTTGGGCAGTTACTTTATCATGATATATAGTTAAACTCCTCACACCACACTGAAAGCCGCGAAACATTATAATGTTTCGCGGTTTTTTCCTTTTCTATACGGTGACAGATTATTTGTCGTGGATGACAAATTGTTGCCCTATGACAAAAATAAAGAACCCCACCCCGCATTTGCTGACGCAAACGCTCCCCTCCCCGCAAGCCTCCCGTGTACACAGAAGTCGGAAATAGTCGATAAATCCGGGTTTTACCCCACCCTAACCCTCCCCGATGCATTGGGGAGGGAACTAGATTTTCCGGTTTCCCCCCTTGGAAAGGGGGGATTAAGGGGGGTAATTCGACTTGTGTGTACACCGTAGCCCTGCAAGCGGGGAGGGGTTGGGGGTGGTGTGCTAGGGGCTTTTGCAAGAGGTCTACTGTTGACTGATTTAACACCCCTACTCCCATTTTTAAGTCAGGTGGATTATTGCAGCAAAGGAGTTGTGCCATTACCGTTAGTTGACGCATTCACAATTGCAGCTTGAATAGGTTGAGTAGTAAGAACCGCTACAACTGGAGTAACTTTTGAACTAGATAGTTTACTTCGTTTTCGATTAGAGCCGCCTGCCTTGGAATACTCTATACTGTTTCTGCCGTAGACAGTTGCAACTCCACTTAGCATTCGTTCAGACATTTCGGAGAGGGCTTTATCCATCTGGGTTACTGTTTTACGCGATTCTTCAAGATTGGACACCAGCGTATTATGAGCTTCTAGCATCACACGGGTAGTGTTGATTAGGTAGTTGTATGCTTCAATGGTTAACCCATGTCCTAAATCCAGACTTTCATCAATAGATTTAAGCAAGGCGAGACGAAGTTGGGCTTTGTCAACAGCAGCAGAACCACGAGTTCTTAAAGACATGAGATATCCTTTTTTTTAATAATTCCTTTTTCAATATAGTGGAATATCTTTTTGCCTGAGATGGGTAGTTTTGTGGATTTATTTCATTAAAGGTTCAACGAAATAATTACGAGTTTGCCTGTGTTTTTACTCATTTTTCATATCGATTTGTTGTTTTATAATAAGTACAATCAGCAACAGTAATCGCCGAAGTTACAATTGCGAACGCCAAATCTATAAATGCGGCTGCCGAAATCACAAATGCAATCACAAAATCGATAAATGCGACTGCCGAAATCACAAACGCGTAGGCGTAGACAGCCGTAGGCATCGCTAAAATCACAATTGCAGTCGCCAAATCGATAAATGCGCTCACCAAATCAATAAATGCGAATGCCAAATCGATAAATGCAACTGCCAAAATCACAATTGCAGTCACAAAATCGCTTGACTATGAAAGTAAAATGAAATTATCCTCCACCTGAGCTACATCATGGTTGTCCCAGAACTCGAACAACAACTCCTTCAGCTTTCACCTGACGATAAATTGTATATTATCCAACTCCTGGCACAAAGCCTGACTACATACAATAACAACACCCAGCCTGTGCAAATAAGCAAAATATCAGAATTCTTCCGTCAATCCCCCGTGGCTGAATTAACCGAAGAATTTGACCTTACCCGATTACTAAAAACCCTCATTGAGTCCCTACAACCAGCAACTCCAACCGAAATAACAGAATATCCCTTGCCTCAATTTTATGGATGTATCCAAGATGAAACCTTCTTCCGTCATCCCCAAGGACAACAACCAGAACGCGAATCAATCCTGTGAAATTCCTGCTCGATACTAACACCTGCATTATCTATATGCGTGGTAAAAATTCCACTTTAAAACAGAAACTAGAATCCACTGCCACTAAAGATATTGCCGTTTGCTCAATCGTCAAAGCTGAACTATTTTATGGTGCAATGAAAAGTGCCAACCCACAACGGAATCTTACTTTACAACAACAATTTTTAGCCCAATTTACATCACTACCGTTTGACGATTTAGCAGCAACGACATTTGGAACAATTCGCTCTCAACTAGAAGCATTAGGTACTCCCATTGGCGCGTATGACTTACAAATTGCCGCCATCACCCTGACAAATAACTTAACCCTCATTACCCATAACACTAGAGAATTCCAACGCATTAATAACTTATTGATTGAGGATTGGGAGATATAGCGATCGCCTAAATCACAATTGCGTTGGCATAGCCCGCACTATTTTGTAGGATTTATATCTGCGGCGATTACTCTATTAATTGAATTAGATATTGACTAAGATTATGTAATAATTTTTTATGCCTTGCTCTTGATATTGTGCCAATTGAGCCAATTATACTGTTACGAGTAATGACAGCTAAAAAACTTAATCTAATAACAGATTGACGAACTAAACCACTGGATTGAAAATCATCATCATTAGGTGAAATGATTTCGTCAAAGTTAGGAATATATTGTTTTAATTGTGTACTAATCCCACATTTCAAAAAGTCTTGATATTTTGGCATTTCTCTCAAAATCAGCGTAGGACGGTTTTTTATTTCTCCATTTGCTTGAGGAATAGGAGTTAGTATGATATTACCTTCTTTCATAATTAGGGTTATATTCTTTAATTGATTCCATAGCATATTCTGGCTCATCTTCTGCATAACATTGATTTAAGTTATTTAAAGAGAAAGATTGCCAATTTTCTCTTTCTTCTGTATTGGTTTCTAAAACGGTTACATCTTCGACTTGTGGAAGTGTTGAAGATTTAGTGATTAAATATTCGGCATAATGTAAAAGTTCAATTTTCAGGGAACTGGGCAAATTTTCTATGATTTTCCATAGGGCTGTTTCGGTACTCATAATTACTCCTTTTGGAATTTAGAAGGATTAATATTACTTATGATTTTGATTGTAAGGTACAAGATCGGCAATCGCACTATTTTGTAGGAGTTATGTCTGCGACGAGGAAGGCGATAAGCCTAACGGCATAGCTTCTCTACGAGACGCTCCGCGAACGCTTACCGCAAAATCAGTATATTGTCTGTTCACAAGTAAAAAACACTCATCCACGAGGTTCTTTCATTGTCAGAAACACATCATTTGTGATGAAATTCTACGCTTTTCTGGAATTTAGGCGTTGGTGTTGAATTTATCTCATGATAAAGTTGTGTATCACGCCCTTACCCATGAATGAACAGCGTCAGCAAGCCTATCTCAACCTCATTCGCAGCCTGTTAGATTCTCCCAGTGGTGAAGAAGCCGAGATTTTAGCAGCAAACCAAGAATTACTTGATGCTGGCTTTGTGCAGACGATAGAAGAAGTAGCACAGATGTGTTTCCAACACGGGGATGAGAAGACAGCGAATCGGTTGCAAGGTTTGGCAATGCAACTCAGGGAAGCGTTAAATCTAGATACTAAAGTAGATTCGCAATCTCTCAGTGAGGAGGAGATACAGGCATATTTCCAATTCTTGATGAAGGTAATAATAGCAACCGCAGAAAGTAAGGGTAATTCCCAGGTAGTTTACCCCTTGCTGGCAAAGAATACAGACAAACTCGACGGAGTGTTAGCAGAAATATTGCGCCGTTGGGGGACAAATATACTTGGGGAAGCAAAAGCAGATGAGGCGGAATATTTAGCAGAATTTATTTTCTCTTTTAGCAATTTAATAGCGCAATTCCCCTTGGGTAGCAAAGCTAGCAATATGGAAATTGCCATCACTGGCTATGAAGTCGCGTTAACTGTCAGAACCAGAGAAGCTTTCCCTCAAAATTGGGCAATGACGCAAAATAATCTCGGACTTGCCTACAGCAATAGAATTAAAGGAGACAGGGCAGATAACATCGAACAGGCGATCGCTTATTACCAAAAAGCTCTGAAAGTTTATACTGTTGATGCATTTTCCTATGAATGGGCCAGAACCCAAAATAATATTGGTGAAGCTTACCGTGAAAGAATTAGAGGTGATAAAGCTAACAATTTAGAACTGGCGATCGCTGCTTACAATGAAGCATTGAAAGTCTATACTTTTGACGTATTTCCCTATGAATGGGCAATAATACAAAATAATCTCGCTGCTGCTTACATTGAAAGAATAAGAGGGGATAAATCACAAGATTTAGAAAAGGCGATCGCAACTTGTAAAAAAGCCCTAAAAGTGAGAACTTTTGAGAAATTTCCCCAATATTTCGCAGACACGCAGAATAATCTTGCTATTGCTTATTTTTACAGAATTCAAGGGGATAAAGCTGACAATTTAGAAAAAGCGATCGCTGCTTATACCGAAGTCTTGAAAGTTTATACTTTTGAAGATTTTCCCTATGAATGGGCAAGAACACAAAATAATCTTGCTAATTCTTACAGTAACAGAATAAGAGGGGATAAAGCTGACAATTTAGAAAAGTCAATTGCTGTTTGCCAAGAGGCATTGAAAGTTTATACTTTTGACGTATTTCCCTATGAATGGGCAATGATACAACATAACCTCTCTAATGTTTACCGTGAAAGAATAAGAGGGAATAAAGCTGACAATTTAGAAAAGTCAATTGCTGTTTGCCAAGAGGCATTGAAAGTTTATACTTTTGACGCATTTCCCTATAAATGGGCAGATACACAAAATAATCTCGCTGTTGCTTATCGTGAGAGAATAAGAGGGGATAAAGCTGACAATTTAGAAAAGTCAATTGTTGTTTACCAAGAGGTATTAAAAGTATTGGCTTTTAACGCTTTTCCCAAAGATTGGGCAATGACACAAAATAATCTCGCTCTTGCTTATAGTGACAGAATAAGGGGGGAGAAAGATGACAATTTAGAAAGGGCGATCGCTGCTTACACAGAAGCTTTGAAAGTTTATACTTTTGACGCATTTCCCTATGAATGGGCAATGACACAAAATAATTTGGCTAATGCTTATTCTTACTCAGATATAATCGGAGGGTATAAATCTAATAATTTGGAAAGGGCGATCGCTGCTTATACAGAAGCATTGAAAGTCCGAACTATTGACACCTTTCCTTATGAATGGGCAATGACACAAAATAATTTGGCTAATGCTTACTATGACAGAGTTCAAGGGGATAGAGTTGACAATTTAGAAAAGGCGATCGCTGCTTATACAGAAGCATTGAAAGTCCGAACTATTGACACCTTTCCTTATGAATGGGCAATGACACAAAATAATTTGGCTCTTGCTTACTATGACAGAGTTCAAGGGGATAGAGTTGACAATTTAGAAAAGGCGATCGCTTATTCCCAAGATGTTCTGAAAGTTTATACTTTTGACGCTTTTCCCCAAAACCATGCTGAATCTTTGTGGAGACTGGGAATTGCTTACCAAAATACAAAACAGTTTACCTTAGCTTACAATACCTTTGGATCTGCCATTGCCGCAGTAGAATCTTTGCGGTCAGAAATAGTTTCTGGGGAGGAAAGCAAACGCAAGCAAGCAGAACACTTTAACCAAGTTTATAGCCGCATGGTAGAAGTTTGCTTGGAGTTAGGCAATATCACCGTAGCGATTGAATCTGTTGAACGGAGCAAAACCCGCAATTTAGTTGAACAGATCCTTGAACGTGACTCTAAAACCATCTTCCCTCCAGAAGTATTCACTCAATTAGAAAAATACAGGGATGAAATAGCCATAGGACAATATCAAATCCAAAATGGCAAAGCTGAAAATCCAAAAGCCTTAGCAAAACATCTCCAAGAATTGCGACAGCAGCGTAACGAATTACAAAATCGCTACTTACCTGTTGGTTATGGTTTCAACTTTGAATCATTCCAGCTTACTTTGGATGAGCATACAGCAATTATCGAGTGGTATATTCTCAACGATAAAATTTTGGCGTTTATTGTCAAACCTACAGGAAAAGTAACTGTTTGCCAATCCCAACCAGAAGACCGAGAAGCTTTGATTAATTGGGTAAATCAATATTTGCATAACTACAACGAGCAAAAAGACCAGTGGCTTAATAGCTTAGGGGAAAAACTCTGCAAATTAGCTTCGATTTTGCATATTGATGAAATATTAACCCAGATACCAAACCACTGCGATAAACTCATCCTAATTCCCCATCTGTTCTTGCATTTATTCCCCCTTCATGCGCTCCCAATAAATCAAAATTCTGAAAATTCGTCTTGTCTTCTGGATTTATTTGCTGGTGGTGTGAGTTATGCACCCAGTTGTCAACTACTGCAACAAGTACAACAGCGCAAACGTCCTGATTTTCAATCTCTATTTGCGATTCAAAACCCCACAGGCGATTTAAACTATACAGATTTAGAAGTACAAGTTATTCAAAGCTACTTTAATACTGCCAACGTTCTGAAAAAAACAGCAGCGACACTCACAGCTATTAATAATACTGACTTAAATACTTATCACTGCGCCCACTTTAGCTGTCACGGATATTTTAACTTAATAAATCCTGGTAACTCAGCCCTAATTTTGGCAAATGCACCCGTAGCTGACACCCCAACAAAACCCGACTCCGAACGTTACCTGAATTTACGAGCAGGGGAAACCCATGATTTAGAAAAATGCCTGACTTTAGATAGAATATTCAGTCTCAAATTAGAAAAATGCCGCCTCGTCACCCTTTCCGCTTGCGAAACAGGATTGATTGATTTTCGCAATACCAGCGATGAATATATTGGTTTACCTAGCGGTTTTCTGTTAGCTGGGAGTCAAGCTGTAGTTAGTAGTTTGTGGACTGTCAGCGATTTATCTACAGCGTTTTTGATGATGAAATTTTATGAAAACCTGCAAACAATAAATAATGTCTCTTTAGCACTCAATCAAGCACAGCAGTGGCTGCGAAATTTAACAACAGAGAAATTTGAAGCACTATTAGTTAAATATCATCCACAAATTGAAGAAGTTTTTGCTCAAATTCCAGAAGACACGCGCCCAGTTGCAAGAGCAATATTAAGAATAACCTGCAAGCGGAAACCCTACCCTTTTGCAGCATCATTTTACTGGGCAGGATTTACAGCTACAGGGCTTTAAGATTTAGGTTTAGCAGTTGCACAAAACTGTTTTTTCCCAATTTTCGCAACATAAATTACTACTGGAGTTGCCAGGGCTATGGGAATATTACCACTTGCTGCTAGAGTGGCGATCGCAGCTGTCAATACTCCCGTCATCAAGTCGTCAAATTCTTCCTGGCAAATGATTTTGCTGAATTTTTGCGCTAATTTTTCTAAATAATTTGAATCTGCTCTCAAGCTGACTTCTTCATCGGTTGTCTCAACAGCAATTAACTGTGCTGCTGCTTCCAGATTTCCCTTACACTCTTCTATGGCATCCAAAGCTGCTAAAGCTTCTGAATTATCCGCCAACTGGCTGCGAAACTGACTAATTTCCTCTGGTGTAACGGTAATCATTTAAATAAATACATTAGGCATTCGGTAATTATACATCTAATACTTAATCTAGAGATGTGGCGATGTCTACGATGGTCACTGAGCCTTGTCGTACCACTTCGTGGAAGCAAGCTACGCGCAGCGTCTCGGATACTGTTGGCGAAAGTGTTACAAACGCATAAACAAAAGTATTACAACTAAAAGCCGTAACGACAGATTGAAGGTTTGAGCTTACATAATACTATGGAATACAACTATGTATTACATTTGCCAACAGTATCCGTCTCGTAGAGAAGTGCGGGGTACGCCTACGCAGTTTTCCCTCAGACATAACTTTGTGTCTACCCTCTTGCGCTAAAGTTGCAAATAAACGTGCATCTAAAGCCAGGAGGAAAGAGTCGTGAAAGCAGTCTTAATGACAGCAGCTGGCAGCCCTGAAGTTCTGCAAGTACAGGAAATCCCAAACCCTGCTGTCCCTGTAGGGAATACTGAACTTTTAGTACGCTTGGTAGCGGCTGGACTTAACCCCATTGACACTAAACTTCGTAGCCGAGGCACTTTCTACCCCGATCGCCTACCTGCAATTTTAGGATGTGATGGTGCGGGTGTTGTTGAAGCAGTAGGGGCTGGTGTTCAGCGTTTTCGCTCAGGAGACGAGGTATATTTTTGCTATGGCGGCTTGGGCGCACACCAAGGCAATTATGCAGAATATACCGTTGTTGATGAGCGTTTTGTCGCACGTAAACCTGCTTCCATCTCGTTTGCAGAAGCGGCAGCAGCACCTTTGGTATTAATCACTGCTTGGGAAGCTTTGTATGAACGGGGGCGATTGGAACCTGGGGAACGGGTTTTGATTCATGCGGGTGCTGGTGGTGTCGGTCATGTAGCAATTCAATTGGCGAAACTCAAAGGTGCTAGTGTATCTACTACCGTTAGTTCAGAGGAAAAGGCTAATTTTGTCAAACAACTTGGTGCTGATCATGTAATTTTTTACAAACAAACGGATTTTGTGCAGGCGGCTTTAGATTGGACTAATGGCGAAGGCGTAGACTTGGCTTTTGATACTGTAGGTGGAGAAACCTTTCACAAAACTTTCCCAGCAGTACGGGTGTATGGCGATATCGTGACGATTCTCGAACCAGATGCCAATACTGTTTGGAAAAATGCCAGAATGCGGAATCTCCGTATTGGCTTAGAATTAATGCTGACACCAGCATTGCTAGGATTGGAGGAGAGTCTTCAGCACCACGCAGAAATTCTCGAACAGTCTGCGATTTGGATTGATCAGGGGAAGTTAAAAATCCATGTTAGTCACAAGTTTCCTCTACAAGAAGCAGCAAAAGCGCATCAATTACTTGAAAGTGGCTCTATCACGGGTAAAATTGTTCTGCTGATTAGCGATGAATGATCGAGCAATTTGTATAAGTTATTTTTTAAACGCATAGGCGCTTCTCTACGAGACGCTACGCGAACGCCTTCCCGCAGGGTAGGAACGCGGAGGGAAGCACAGAGGAACGCAGAGAAAAGCCTTTGTGTACATTTGCGTTTAACCTTTGCGTGCCTCTGCGTTTTATTAATTCTCCTCTTTCTACCCCTACCTGCTTGGGCAGTACAGGCACAACCAGAACGCACAATCTTGACTTTGGAATTGTTGCAAGAGCGTCTACGTACACCGTCGCTCCGTGAAGGCAATTTGACGGTGGATTTACGACAAATGGTGATTGATTTGCGTCCAGAAAATCTCAGTTTCCGTGACGCTTTTTACCAATTGTTGCGAAAAGAATTAGGTGCAAAACCTCTGGGTTTAGACCTCAGCTATTCTTTGATTCAGGGGGATTTTGTGGGTAGCGATTTGGGTTTAAGAACACCTCTCTATGCTCAAGGGATGTCTGGCGACAAGTTGCGAGGTGTCTATGCTCCTATTTTCACTGTAACTGAACAAGAACAATTGGAACGCTTGCGCTTCGTTTGCTTGCAGTCACTCGCGATTGCTTTACCCAACTCAAAAGACTGTCGATTGCTTTTAGGAACTCAGTCAACTCCATCCAGTGAAATTACTGTCTTTCGTGGTGCCTTGACACTGGTGCAAACTCGCTTTAATGGGGAAGTAAAGTTTCTCAATACATTCTTTCTCCAGTCTGTGGATGCCCAAAACGCCATTTTTATGCAACCCACTAACTGGACTGAAACCAGATTCAGCCGTCCCATCAGCTTCACGAGTAGTAGCTTCCGCCAACCAAGCAATTTTCTGGGCAGTATTTTTTTTGACAAAGCTAATTTTAAACAAACCCAATTTCAAGAAATCACTGATTTCCAAGGCAGCATATTTGTAAATACTGCCAACTTCAATCAAGCAAGTTTTAAGCAATTGGCTAAATTTAGTAATGTGCAGTGGCAAGAAAATGCAGATTTCTCTGGTGTGCGCTTTTATAATCAAGCACAGTTTACTAAAGCTAGTTTCAATCAGTTGCTCTTAACAGAAGCAACTTTTGAGCAAGCTGTGAGTTTTCGGGAAGTGGAGTTTAATCAACCCGTGAGTTTGCGTGGTGCTAGCATTGTCAACCAAGCAGATTTTAGCGATGCAAGGTTTGCTTCGGAAGCTTTTTTAAGTGTACCTGGTTTAACTTTTAACTCTAACCAAGCGAAAATTTTAGGCAATCCCGGTGAAATTGGGAAGATGTTTTATATACCTACGTTACAAGGTAATCAAAACGTCTTGCGTAATTTGGGGCAAAATTTCCGTCAGCAGCAGCAAGTTACAGATGCTAATCAGCTTGAGTATACAAAACAACAGATGCGGCTAAAAGAGTTAAGCCGCAGTTTGATGGCTACAAATATTAATAGTGCAACTCTTGCAAGTCTGATTAATCTAGGTTTTTCTCAAACTCAGGCGGAAGCGATCGCTCACCGTCGTCGAGTAAAATTATTTCGCAACCGCAGCGAGTTACTGACTTTAGCAGACATTGATTTAGAAAAATATATGCAGTTGAGCGATCGCTTAGTTATTAGCGAACCTCTTTCCCCAAGCGCGTGGTTACTGCAAGCTTGGAGTTGTTTGGCATTGAGTGTACTGCTACTGTTAAGTGGTTATGGTACGGATTTTTGGCTAGTTTTTGGTGTCGGTGGATTAGCGATCGCTTTCTTCGGCTTACTATTTTGGCTAGTGGATCGCTACCGCCGCCTGCGTCCCATACCAGTTATTCCCACATCCTACGAAACCGTTTCGATATTGGTTAGTTTTAGCTTGTTAACAATTTTTAGCTTATTAGCTATCTTTCGTAACGCCGAACAACCTTGGCTGACACTAGGGTGTCTTTTAATTATTATCGTTCCTATACCAGTAGCTTTATTTTTCCAACTTTATCAACAAGGTCGTTATCACGATTTAATGGATGTTTCATACTTTACAGAAGATGGGACATTTCGACAATTACGATTGTTGATTGGGCGCTTACCAGTGATTCCCAGGAATGATACTTTCCGCGAACGATATATGCCTCTATTATGGAATCGCCGCTGGAACTGGCTCAACTACTATGACTTTAGCCTCAACAACTTACTTAGATTAGGATTTAACGACATTCGCCTACGAGACGAACACCTACCTGGAATCATCTCTGCACTTGCTTGGTATCAGTGGAGTTTGGGCGTAATTTACATTACCCTAGTTTTATGGACTCTTTCCCGCACAATTCCTGGATTAAATCTGCTGATTTATCTCAAGTAAGAGACTGCAAAAAAATAAATCATTCACTCTTAATTTGTAGTTGATTATATTTACTTTGGCGATTGGGGGGTTGATGTAGGACAAGTTTTATTAATATAATCGCACTGATAAATGTAAGGTTCTTGCCAACTCAGGGGAATTTCTAGTAAATCTCTCGTCCCTGTCATACCTTGTCCAATAAATAGTAGCAAGGCAATGCAATTTAAAATTGTGTGAACAGTGCGCCAGCGATTAGACTTATCCTGATAAATATCTTGAACAATTGCTAATGAAAAAATCATCAGCATTGCTGCGGTAAGACCAATATAGTAATGTGACCAATACCACTCATTCGTGCGGCGAAATACTCCATCCTGACAGCCTAAAATTACTAAACCTGCACCTGTTAAAGTTGCAAAAACTGCTCGCCATACTTTCTGTTTGGCTCGATAAAGTGATGCCAAAGAGCCAATAGTTGCAGCAATAATTAACAATATAAAAATAACTTGAAAAGGTGCTTTACTCCACAATTGATTGGTGAGAATATTTTTGCCAATTGGGTAAGACAAACCTAATAAAGTTAATCCCACAACTGCACTTGTTAGCCATTGACCCAACTGTCTATGTTCTGAACCAACTATTGGTGGAATTTTGCTCTTATTTCCAGCTAAAATTTGCAAGCGGCGTTGGCGTGTTTTCCAGGCGAAATTAACCACTATACCAATGAGTGGAAACACAAAAATAATTGCGATCGCTGGATGTAAAATTCCCAAAAAGTCTGCTAATTGCATACAATACCTTTTATAGTTAAGTAAGTGGGCTTAATTAAACCGAAGAAAGAACCCCCGGCTGTCGCCGTCCCCCTTACCAAGGGGGACTACAGGGGGTCTTCTATTTAATTCCACCTAGCTACTTACAACAGCAATGATGCCAATAATCGCTAAATGCTGAAACTTCATGGCTTTGGTAGCTTCAACTTCATCTCTAAGGATAATTTAACGCCTCATGCCATAATGAAAATTAATTTAACCTGAGAATTTGTTTAAAATAAACTGCAAAACGATAATCCTAGAACACTGGAAAATTATTTTGTAATCCTATGACAAATATAATAGATATCTTATGAAAAAGAATGTAGAGACGTTCGATGAAACGTCTCTACTCGTATTTGTTTAAATTTTTAGTAAGTTAGTTGAGTTATTGGCTCAATTTTTTGTACATTACTTTTATTTTCGTTATTTATAGCTAATTTCTAAAAAGTAAATAGTTAAGTGATTGTACAAAATACTAGTATTTAAATATATAGTAAATTTATGTATTGAAAAATACATTCTTTGGGTTTTAATAATGTAAAATATTATGGTTAATTTTTTGTAACATTTTTTCAATAAATACGTCAGACTAATTAGGCGAAATTCTGGGTTTTTCAGGAGAATTTTAAGTGCATAAACGTAAAACAAAAATATCAAAGTTTAGCTATAAATCCTCTCAAACTCATGTTTCCAATAGACTTATTCAATCCCGAACAGCAACACTGATTTTATTGAGCATCGTTTTCTTATGCAGCATTTTCATAACAGCATGGTTTGCTGGTGAAGGTAGAATTATTAGGATTTTTTCTCAAATTAATGCCTTACAACAGCAGCCACCAATATGGTTACAAGTACCAAGGGTGAAAGCTGAATATCTACTTGCACCAACTATTGTGCTGCTATTAACTGTATTTTTAGTTATGAGAATTTCACCTCAGCCTCGTGTTTGGTCGCGACGGTTAGTGGTGGGAATTTTAATTATTCTGACTTTGCGGTATATTATTTGGCGATCGCTCTCTACTTTGAATGTTGTAGATCCGCTGAATGGGGTATTTAGTCTAGGATTATTCTTTGTGGAAATGATATTGCTGTTTGGTAGCATTATCCAGCTATTTTTCATGTTGAATGTCAAAGACCGTCGCGGGGAGGCAGACGAAAAATCATTAGCTGTTATTTATGGTAGTTTTACCCCATCAGTTGATATTTTAATACCAACCTACAACGAACCAGCATTTATTTTGCGGCGCACGATTATTGGTTGTCAAGCCTTGGAGTATGCCAATAAAAAAATTTATCTTCTGGATGACACTAGACGTTCAGAAATTAGAGATTTGGCAGAAGAGTTGGGATGTGAGTATATGTCACGACCCGATAACAGTTATGCCAAAGCCGGAAATTTGAATCATGCGATCGCAAAAACTAAAAGTGAGTTAATTGTAGTTTTCGATGCCGATTTTATCCCCACTAAAAACTTTCTTATCCGCACTGTTGGATTCTTCCAAAATGATAAAGTTGCCCTCGTGCAAACGCCTCAAAGCTTTTACAATGCTGACCCCATAGCTCATAATCTGGGCTTAGAAAATGTTATTACTCCAGACGAAGAAGTATTTTATCGGCTAATTCAACCAATACGTGATGTCACAGGTAGCGTGGTTTGTGCTGGTACTTCCTTCGTCATCCGACGCAGTTCTTTGGAAGAAACTGGGGGTTTTGTAACTGAGTCATTAAGTGAAGATTATTTCACAGGAATTCGTATATCTGCTCAAGGCTACCAATTAATTTATTTAAATGAGAAATTAAGTGCTGGTTTAGCCGCAGAAAATATTGCTGCTTATTCGGCGCAACGATTAAGGTGGGGACAGGGTACACTACAAGCATTTTTTATTAAATCTAATCCTTTAACCATTCCTGGATTAAATTTCTTTCAAAGATTAGCTCATTTAGAAGGATTAGTAAGTTGGTTCAGCCCTATCTCCCGTGTTTATTTTCTCTTGATGCCGTTAGCTTATTCGTTTTTAGATGTGATTCCTATTCGAGCAACGGCAGCAGAAATAATATATTTCATATTACCTTCTTATTTGGTAAATTTTGCAGTTTTTAATTGGTTGACTTATCGTTCTCGTTCAGCTTTACTATCAGATATTTACTCTCTGTTGTTATGTTTTCCTTTAGCATTAACTATAATCAAAGTGATGCTGAATCCTTTCTCAAAAGGGTTTAAAGTTACACCCAAAGGTATAGCAAGCGATCGCTATATTTTCAACTGGAATTTAGCCTTCCCTTTAATTGTTTTGTTTATTGCCACCGCTATCGGCTTGTGGCGAATTTTAAATATGAATATGGTTCATAGTTTGGGGGATACCACAGTACCACTGGAAGCCGTTCAGGGGATTAAAGGTATAAGTTTAGGTTGGGTGTGGAGTACTTATAATTTGATCATGATTAGCATTGCCCTGTTGATTTTGCTAGATGCTCCCAGAAGAGATGTATATGAATGGTTCGATTTGCGGCGAGTGGTGCGATTAAAAGTTGGTAAGCAAAATTTATGGGGTGTAACTACAATGATTTCGGAAGTAGGTGCTGAAGTTGCTCTGACTCAGCAACCCTTGGGAAATTTATTTGCAAATCAGCTAGTAAACATAGAAATTGTTGAGGAAAATATCCGGTTAGCTGGAGAGATTGTTCGCACTGGGTTTAATAATGAATTTCCTACAGTGCGCGTTAGATTTGAATCAGTGAATTTGACTCAACATCGTCAACTGATAGAAATGTTATTTTGTCGTCCGGGACAGTGGAAATGCCAGAATACACCAGGAGAGTTTGGCTCGTTCTTGCTACTGTTGAGAATTTTGCTGAAACCACAAATTTTATTCAATAGAAAAGTAGATGTAAGTGCGATCGCAGTTTCTAAATTTTAACCATAAATATTGCAGTAATTGGTTAAAAAATAAGTACTCACTTAGCTGGTGGAACAAATGGTGTTGAAATATGCTCATGAGCAATTAACCACTGATTATTCACTCGTTCCCAAATCAAGGTATTGCGTCCACTGCCATTTATAGGCGAGCCATCCTTAAGTATTCCTGTAATATTGAATGTTGAAACTGTCCAAATCACATTGCTATTACGGTAGACTAAGAAGCGATCGCCCAACTTCACAGTGAACTTAGAATAACCGCTCATAATCTTTGTTAATTCACGTTTGTAAGCTTCCCAACCTTGAAACCCATCTGCGGGTGGGTTGAAGTCAAAGCCGAACATACGATTATTGCGCTGATAAAACTTTTCAGGCATTGCAATATCCCAAGGTTTATCGTTTGGAACACTCCATGCTGCATAGTAATCAATCAGTAATCTACGAAACTTTTCTGTATCTTGGGCAGATACAGTTTGATTTAATTGCGGTTGAACTGTGACTTGGCCATGTTGACTGTTATTTGAGTAAGCGATTGAACTTGAAACTAGAATGGGCAAAGCGATTGCCAAGGCCAGCAACTTCTTCAACATGGCATTTTCTCCTTTTTGTACTATTTGGTTTAAAACTTTATCAAAAAATTTAGTCGAGAGTATAGAGAGTAGCTTTTGCTATATCCTCCAGCACCTCTCGATTCGGATTTACACGGGCTGCAACATTAAGTCCATAGGACACAGCTATCATCACTCTGGCAATAGCCTTAATATCTTTGTTGCTGGCAATCTCACCTGATTGCTGACCTTTTTTAAGAAGAGCATAAAACGCTTGCTCTAAGCGTTCTACGCCCTGTGTGATTGACTGAGCGACTTGTTCATCAATGATGTTGAGCGTAGTTGCTGTATTGGTCAATAAACAGCCACCAGGATTATACTCAGCCACAGCCACATCAATATTATGTTTGAAGTAATCCTGCAATCCTTGTTTTGCAGACTTTGCCTTCTGGAGGATCGTCAGTCGCTTGATAGCTGTTTGCTGGTAATACAGACTCATCACCTCACGAAAGAGAGTTTGCTTGTCGCCAAAGGTATTGTAGAGACTAGATCGATTGATACCCATGCTTTCTAGTAAATCAGGAAGTGTGGTTGCGTCATAACCTTTGTCCCAAAAAGTGTAGAGGGCTTTGTGCAAAACTTCTTCGCGATCAAACTCCTTTGGTCGAGCCATATTAATTACCTCCTAAAATTAGAATACACGTTTTGAACTAAAAAGTCCAAAATTTTTCTAGGATGGCTCGGTAATACCGTTTCTTTATGAGATTGCGCTAAACTCTCTCAACCTTTCATCTCTTTGCATTCTTTGCGACGGCAGTCGCTCATGGGGGAAACCCCCTGTTCTGCGCGCTGCCTCTCCTTTGTGGTTCGTTGCATCTTCATACAGAACTAATGTAAGAGCGTGAAATGATTTAACATCTCAGTAGAGTGGACGCACAGAAGCCTTAGTGCTGAGTTCGATAGGTCTTTTTAGTTGCCAAAGTCCCCCAGCTGGAACTACCTGCACAAGCTGGCCTTTTTGCTTTGACTCAACAGCTTGAACAAGTTGTGTCGAGGGACGAAACAAGAATATTTCCGAGTTACCTGAGATTAAAGACTTTATATTTGATGCCTCTAGCTTGGGAGGCTGACTAAACAGCACTAATTGCACATCGTTATGTAGTAAATAGCTCAAAGAGATTATGTCTGGTAAATTAGTCCCGTAATAGCCCCCATCGCTGAGTAAAATTGGTGAAGAAACAGCATTGATCCGCCGTGCCATTTCAGCATTAAAATGGCTGGGGATATTGCTCCACCAAGTATCAGAAAAAGCGCTAACTGTACAGGATACGACACTGCATGTAATTAGCACTACCATGACACTCCGCCAGAGGCGTTGTCTATCCAATATTTTCTTTGCCAGTAAATAACCTACTGCCAGTTGCACTCCAGGAAAACAAGAAATCAGGTAACGGCTAACCGCAGACCGCTGTGTTTCTAAAATGAAATCTGACACAGCCAATATTAGAAAAGGTACAAAAATCGCAGTTAGGATAAATAACCAAGTTTCTCGATTAGTATGACGGGAAACTTGGTAGATAGCCACAGCAATCAGCAGCACAATTATCAACCTGAGGATATAAGTCCAGATATTATTAAAACCAAAATCTAAATCTAAAAACAGTGCAGTAAAGCTGAGAATCCACAGCTTTACCCGGTAAAAGATATCATTTCCCTTAACCCAGCTTGTAGTGTCCAAAATCCGTTGATAATTGCTTTTCAACACAAACAACCACGGGCTATAGAGAATGATTGAGCTGGCGATCGCTAGCCCGAAAAATATTAAATTAGTAATTGAGAATTTACCCTGGTTCCTAGGCAGATTTTGGGAATCCTCTACCCTCTCCTTGGGATTCTTACCCAAAAAATACTCTAACAGTACGTAAACTACGTGACTGCTCAGGGTCAGCCCAAAAAAAGGTTGGCTATACAAACCGAGTGTAGTCGTTAGTGCATACAGCCCCCAGTTATACCAAGTTTGCAAGCGCAACGCCCTGAGCAGAAAGAAGCTACTAGCAATGACGCATACTGTTAGAAAACTATATTGCCGTGCAATTTGGGCAAATAAAACGTCAAACGGAGATATAGCTAAAAGCGCTGTTGCTAGCAAAGCTGTTATTCGAGAGGTAAAAAGCTCTCGTCCCAAAGCGTACATCGATACTAATGCCAGTAGACTCAATAAAGCTGGCAAAGTACGCGATGCTGTGCGAGAACTGCCAAATACCTGCATCCAGAAGCGAGCCATCAGGAAGTATAGCGGTGGATGCTGCGGGTCTTCGACTGCTAGAGAGTTGATTGTGTCTACTGGAGTGCTTCCTGGTTTCAGACGCTGATACTTCTGTAACTCCTGTGGTGAAAAAATCTGGTTTTGAAAAATTTCTTCACCAATTTCTTGACCTGTGAACCCAGCAGCCCGAAAGGAAGTAAAGACTTCATCATGCCAATAAAGTTTTTGGTCAAGATTAAAGAATCGAAAAAAGATGCCAAGTACCAGTAGTACGACAACGAAAAAATGCAACCCACTTGAAGCAAGTTTGAGATGCCGCATAACTAAGTTTGATAAAAAGTCTCCAGAGAATAAAGTTTTCTCACATCGTGTACTACACTGTCAACCAATGGAGAATTTATTCCTACGGGGGATATCGCGTCGGCGTAAGCTGTGAGGTTTAGCTAATTTCCAGACTGAATAATAGTTGTCACTGTAAACAATATCCGTTTTTAAGTTATACTTTTTTTCTATTATTTTGCGCCAGCTATATGAAGGATTAAGTAAAAATACATCAGCGAAACTATCAGGAATCTTGGGAATTTTTTGGTCTTGCACCAATATAAATCGCGCTTTAGGTTCTAAAAGATAGCTTAGAGAAAAGACATTCCCATAATTAATCCCAAAAGCATCACTAATCAAAAGTGGGCTAACAGTCTGATTAATAATTTGAGCAACTTGTGGATTTCCATAACTCACACCTTTATTCCACCAAGTATCTGCTTGAGAACTCACTCTAGAAGAAACCAGACCACAAATAATCAACAATCCTGTGAGCATTTGCCAGCTTCTCCGACGTGACCCGTTACCAGTAAATAGTTGCGTAGCTAGCAAGTATGCAACAGCTATTTGAATACCTAAATAAGATGGCATTAAATATGGTTCAGAACCTACTCTGATTTTCCCATAAATTAAATCAGGGAGGATTAGAGGTAGTGCTGGCACAACAATTAATGTCACGATAAATAACCAGACTTTGTAATTAGTTGTCTGACAAAGAAAATAAATTGAATATCCTACCAAAGTTAGAAAAACCAGTCCAATTAAATAACCTAAAGGATTTTCCAAATCTAAGTTAATATCAAAAAATATCCTGCTTAACTGCATTAATAAAAATGAAACAACAGGTACTAGAGATAACTGCTCTGTTGTCCCATATGCTGAAATGAGAAATTGGAAAAAGTCACCTATCACAACTACTATCCAAGGCATGAAGGCTAAAAAACCCACTAGTGATGCTAGCAAATAAACTCTAACAGTTTCAGTCAACTGGAATTTGTTGATAGCAATCACATAAATTCCATGAGCAACTGCCACAAATCCACTCCACAAAAATGTGTAAAGGCTCAGCGCCAAGGTGATTGCATAAATGCTCCAGATAGCGAAGCGATCTGTCCGTTGCTGTTCTTTTGCTAACTCGTCTTTATCTTTTGATTCTAGCTGCATAGCTCGCAGCAATGAAGTACTGAATAGTAATATGGTGACTAACCAAAGAATATATTCTTGTGCTTCCTGGGCATATACTAGGTGAATTGGAGAGATTGCCATGAGTGCGATCGCTACGCCAGAAATTGATAACGGCACATTAAATAATTCTTGGCATAGCCAATAAACACAGGGAAAAACCAAAAAACTGATCAAGACAGACAAACTTCTAATCGCTATCACTGAGTTGCCAAAGATTACCATCCACAGCCGGGCTATTACGTAATAAAGTGGTGGATGCTGAGAATCTTCTGTTGCCAAATTCATAATTGTGTCATTTAAACTTTTTTGCTGATTGACACCTTGGAACTTGGTAAAACTTTCTCTAGCAATGACAAGACCATTAAAAATTTGCTGTTTTACATGAGTGGTTGTGTAGCCAGAAATTCGTAATGAGCTATAAGTTTCATCATGCGAGTAAACTTTGCTGTCGAGATTAACAAAGCGAAACAATATACTCATCACCAACAAAAACACAATTAAAAACCGCAACCAACTCGGGCCAAGTTTGAGATGGCGCATAACTAGGTTTCCCAAAAAGTTGTCCAAAATAATCCAATCAAGCAGACTGGATGAAGTACGATGCGATCGCCAAAACGTCAAGCGGAGCCTATTGGTTAAACATCGCCAACCTCATATCTTGCAGCATTCTCAATTAGCACCATTATTCGCTCAGAACTTGAAGGATATTGTGGGCGAATCGATTGGGAGTAGAACCCATCAGCCATAATCTGACTTGATTTCAGTACGTTAAAACGCACTTGAGCTATGAGCAAGTAATTTATTTTAGGGCAGGTTAACAGCGCAAAATCAAGGTTTTGGGGTGAGGGGTTAGACCCTGCGGTTAATTGTCTCACAGTATCATCACTTCCCAGGTGGTTGTTGGGACAGGTCTGATATTTGTCCGGTTAATCACTTCCAAAAAATATGTCTGTCATCCTGAGCAGAACGTAGTGTAGAGAAGTATCTCAGAGATTCTTGACTTCGTTCAGAATGACAACTAATCAGCCGAACTTGATATAAGATATCAGCTAACTGTATTTTGGAGGTCATTTGATTTAGAACATTGGCGATGAACATCTCTCCTCTATTAACTCTGAAAAGAATGGGGCAACGTTGTATCAAATCCCGCAAAACGGGTTCAAACTGCAAGTTTTGTCAGCAGCCACACACAATCCCTTTGACTTTACCCGTCTTTTCTTGCTGATTGTCAGCCCTCAAACAATGCAGGTGCAACTTTACCGAAATATCAGATGCACTAACCACCCCATCGCCTGCGGCACCTCCCCTTACTAAGGGGAGGTTGGGAGGGGTCAAAATAATGTGCAGCTTCACAGAGAATTGGTATTATAGCAAGCGAATTAAAGGTTAGGACATAAGGACAAGCGTGGATGTTAGGAATAGTAATGTTTTACCTCCTGCCTTCTGCCTTCTGCCTCCTGCTATACATGAATCAGATTATGAACTCCAAATAAATAAATTTATTGTTACTCTCTGCGCCTCTGCGTGAATCTTAAAATTCTGATTTTCAGATATTCGTGCAAGAAGTCTATTAAGTAATAACTTATAGTTTCTATATCAAATTAGCTTTAAATATCCCACTTTTTTCAAGCCAGCATAAGTGGACTTTGTTTATTTAGCTGCAATTTGCAGTCATGATAAAAAAAGAAAGTTTTTACAAAATTGGATAACGCCATCTGGCAAAATCTGCAATATTAGATATAGTTAAAAAATCAATAGTCTTGAACTCTCGGTCAATAGCTGGAAAGCTGCATATTTTTGCTCCAATATTTAAATATGCCTGCAAAACCTTAGGAAGTTCTACATTGTATGAATCTAGACTTTGTTGAGGAAGTTCTAGACAAAATTGTGAATTTGGATAAACTAAAATACTCGGATGCATCAAGGCATTTTGCTGAAAATAATTAAAAGCCCAAGCAGCTTGCAAAGGACATTGTGTTAGTAATGATGCACAGCCGAAAAAATACTGGTTTCTATTCCAGATAAGATAATTTGCTAGCCCTTCCCAAAGCAATAAAAGCGCCTGAATATTGCGGTGCTCTTTAGTTATACATGCACGCCCAACTTCCACAGATGCTTGAAGCACAGAATCAGGAATTGTATTGAGATTAAATATGTCAGCAGCATCAAAGCCCAGCCCTTGCAAAGCCATTGTATGGGTTTGCATTCGATAAGTTCCAATCGTGTTACCAGTCTGTTTACAGATGAGTATCAAATGATGACAAACTGCATCAAACTCGTCTTGATCCATCTGGGTAAGTTTAGAATCAGAGAATCCCAAGCCTAGTTCCTGATTAAAAACTTCAAAACGCAACCGAAAAATGGATTCTAATTCTTCTTCAGTGGAGGCAAGTCGTAGAATATAATTTTCGGTTTGAAGAATGGGGAAATCTGTGAAGGGAGGAGGAAAACTCAGTGAGTAATTGATGTTGCTTCCAGAAACTTCCATCTGTCTTCCTACTTAAATTTGTGAAAATGTCCTACTAGGATTTAGGCGCTACACAAATAGATCACATTATGCATTAATGTGTCGAAGCGTAATTGGGACAGTTTTCGAGAAAAGATTCTTTAGAGAGCTTTTTTGCTAAATCCTCCTTCGTAATGTCCGACTTATTACCCACAATTACCGCTTGCTTTCTTAGATTAGGTGTAGGGTGTTTTTATTATGGGCTTGACTGCCAAAAAAATCTGGCAATAAGATACAAAATTTTCTTTCTATAGCAGTTGCCAGTTAGTGAATGACATAAACTAATCATAAAACCCGGATATCAAAAGGCTTTCAAGCCTGTTCCCTATTCCCTATTCCCTATTCCCTATTCCCTGTTCCCTGCTATATATAAGTTAGCTTTTTTATCGATGCCAGTTAGCTAAGAAAGTCATGATAGGCTAAGAAAGCCCCCGGATGAATCCGGGGGCTTGGATAATTTTGCGTAGGCATAGCCCTTTAGAAACATTGCAGACGAGCTGCGGCAAATGCACTTTTGAGCTACTCAATCAATTTCGATGATTATTGCTGTAGCGAACCCTTGTACCTGCCCAGAGCAACTTCTCCCGCAACGTCTGATAATATGAATTGTTCTCCCGCAAAATAATAAATTTAGCCCGACACTCTGCCATCCGCACATCAACGCGGTGTCCTGGCCAAATTGAAGTCCCTAACACCCCATCCGTCCACAGCTTGGTACTCAAATCGTAATCCCCCAAAGGCCAAACACTGACCACTGAACCAGGGGGTAAAACGAGAGGGCGACTAGAAAGACTCATCGCACAAATAGGAGTGATGGTAATCGCTTCCATACCATCGTGCATAATTGGGCCATTAGCAGAAACGGTGTAACCAGTGGAACCTGTAGGAGTAGAAATAATTAACCCGTCTCCCACGTATTGATCGACTACCTCACCATCAATTTCCATTTCGAGAATTGAGGTAATCATCCGGTCAGCGGAGGCGGGTTTGACACAAAATTCATTCAAAGCCAGGTAACGCTCACTTACTGGTTCCAAATTGGAGCCATGACCCTCATACACCGCCGCTTGCAACATCATCCGCCGCTGGATAGCATAGCGATCCTCCAACAGCCGATCCCAAACTTGCTCCGTATCTTGAAATTCTTCAACCGATTCAGTTAAAAACCCCAGATGACCTCCCACATTCACTCCCAGAATGGGGATGCCAGCTGGGGCTAAATGTCTGGCACTAGTTAAAACAGTACCATCACCACCGAGTACCAGAGCTAAATCGATTGGTTGACCCGCCGAAGCCAAAAACACTGGATAAGGGTTGTCTTTCGGCCCGCTAGGCCCCATCAACACCTGGCACTCGCGATTTTCTAGTTGTTTAGCACAGATTTCAGCCCAGCGTTTACTCTGGGCATCTCGCGCTTTATAAGCAATGATTACCTGCTTTAGTTGCACGCACTATTACCACTTCAGGAGATTAAACTGCTCCATATCGACGGTATCGCGGTTGCGATAAATGGCAAGCACGATCGCTAAACCCACCGCCGCCTCGGCCGCCGCCACGGTAATCACAAACACGGTGAAAACCTGACCTTTAATTAATGTTGAATCAAGGAAGTTGGAAAATGCCATTAAATTCAGATTAACAGCATTGAGTAGCAACTCAATTGACATCAACACCCGCACAGCGTTACGGCTAGTAATTAAGCCGTAGATGCCAATACAAAATAGAGCAGCTGCTAGTAATAAAAAGTACTGGAGTTGCATGAATCTTGGTATCCCTTCTGAAAAAAGCTGGCTTTTTATCTGCGACTTAAGTCACAAATCTTACTCTTTTGGTTCACTGCTAGTCATCGATACCAATTCTCTGGGACGTTCTGGCAAAGTCAAAACGGTTTGCGGCAGTTCGGAAGGCGTAATCTGGTCTGGCAAAAACTCGCGACGCGCCAAAATTATTGCTCCTACCATCGCTATCAGCAGCAAAATGGAAGCCAGTTCAAAAGGTAGTAAAAAGTCAGTGAAGAAATGCTCACCAATCACAACTATAGAACTGTCACCAGCAGCCACAGAAGCAGTTGAGTAAGCCCAAGGGGTCGCCAGTACCATCGTACTCAAAAGGGCAAACAATCCTAGACTGACTACAGCCGTTAATACTTTCCGCACCCAAGAGTTGGGAAACGCCACAAAATCTTGCCGCTTGTTCACCAACATAATGGCAAACAAAATCAGCACATTAACCGCCCCTACGTAAATTAGTATTTGTGCGGCTGCAACAAAGTCAGCATTCAGCAACAGGTAGATTCCCGCTATGCTGATAAACACGCCTCCTAGCATAAAGGCCGAATAGACAATGTTGGAGAACAGCACCACGCCAATGGCTGCCCCAATCATCATCGCGCCCAGCACGCCAACCGAAACAATCTGTACTCCTTCCGCTAGATTCACTGTTTTTTGTCCTCAAGGGTCAAGGGTCAAGGGTAGAGACGCGATTAATCGCGTCTGTACAAGGGTCAAGGGTCAAGAGTCAAGGGTCAATATTTTGGATTCTGAACTTTTGACTTTTGACTTTGGACTAATCACATTTATTTTTCTGCTTGTTCCACTAGGTCTTCTGGACGTGCACCTGGACGAGGCGCATCCGCAGGCAGTCCATGAGGTTCCATGACTCCTTTGGGTAGGTACACTAGTTCGCGTAGTGGCGTGACCATTGGATCATCTGTTACCTTGTAGGGCAAACGACCCAGCGCTACGCTGTCATAGTTCAATTCATGGCGATCGTAAGTGGAAAGCTCGTACTCTTCTGTCATTGAGAGACAGTTAGTAGGGCAGTATTCCACACAGTTACCACAAAAAATACAAACTCCAAAGTCAATGCTGTAGTGGTTGAGCTTTTTCTTTTTGCTGGCTTTGTCGAATTCCCAATCCACTACAGGCAGGTTAATCGGACAAACTCGAACACAGACTTCGCAGGAGATGCACTTATCAAACTCAAAGTGAATCCTACCGCGAAACCGTTCGCCAGGAATCAGTTTTTCGTAAGGGTACTGTACGGTAATTGGACGCCGCCGCATATGGTCGAAGGTTACAGAAAGCCCCTGACCAATGTAACGTGCAGCTTGCACTGTTTCTTTGGCGTAATCACCAACTTGTTTCAGGAACTTTAGCATCGTGTTTTACTCTCTCTCTTTTTTGTCATTAGTCATTTGTTATTTGTCCTTTGTCATTAGTCATTTGTCAGATTACTAATGACTAATGACTAATGACCCCTTCAGGGTGATGCCTGCGGCACGCCTGCCGCAGGATGCTGTAGGGCGAACGCCAATCGCTCATGGGGGAGACCCCCAAGACCGCGTTGGCTCACTAATAACTAACCACCGAAGGCGAAAGGAAAGGCTAGTTTCAGGGCTGCGGTTAATAGGAGATTAGCCAAACCAACAGGTAACAAAAACTTCCATCCTAAATCTAACAATTGATCAATCCGCACCCGTGGCACTGTCCAGCGCAACAGAATGGCGACAAATACTAGTAAATAGGCTTTGAGTACGGTCATGGTAATACCCAAAGAAGCAGTTACTATCTGCAACACGGGATTGGCTTCACTGATTCCCAACCAACTAGCTATGAGGTTGAGGGGAATAGGAAAGTCCCAACCGCCCAGGTACAAAATTGCTACTAGTAGGGAAGAAAGTATCAAGTTAACGTAGGAACCTAAGTAAAACAGACCAAATTTCATGCCAGCGTATTCAGTCTGATAGCCTGCTACCAGTTCTTCTTCTGCTTCAGGTAAGTCAAAGGGCAATCGTTCGCATTCAGCTAGAACGGCTATCCAAAAGATGAGGAAACCGACTGGTTGTCGCCAAATGTTCCAGCCCAGGATGCCGTAGCCGGATTGTTGATTAACAATGTCAACGGTGCTGAGGCTGTTAGACATCATAACGATCGCCAATACCGCTAGCGCCAAAGGAATTTCATAACTAATAGATTGCGCTGCTGCCCGCAAGCCCCCTAAGAGGGAGTATTTGTTATTAGATGCGTAGCCAGCCATCAACAAGCCAATGGGTTGAATGCTAGACAAGGCAATCCACAAGAACACGCCCATGCCCACATTGCTAATTACGATATTCTGTCCAAAGGGAACAATCAGGAACGACAGAAACACCGGAATCACAACAATAATTGGTCCGAGGGTAAATAGCCAGGTGTCAGCCTGGGCTGGCACTACATCTTCTTTAAATACCAGCTTCAGACCATCTGCTACAGGCACGAGCAACCCAAAAGGCCCCTGGAATTCTGGGCCAATTCGCTGCTGTGCAGAGGCGGATATTTTCCGCTCTAGCCAAGTGGCAACTAATACCCCTACTGTCGCCCCAATCAGCATCAGTATCATTGGCAGTGGCATCCAAATCGCTTTGGCTGTTCCTGCTGGTATACCTAAATCCTTGACGGATTCAATAAAAGTTCCTTGGAGGTCAATTCCTGAATTCATGTTTCCGCTCTTTAAGTCATCGAGTTATGGTGAGTTACAACTATTAGTTGAATTAATACCTGCAAATTCACCCATTTATAATCTCTGCTAAGACGATGCGTAATTGAAGATTTGTTGCTCATTCCCTTTCCATGCCTAGTATATCCTTGGATGGTTTGAGCACCCTGAGGCGAAATGAGAACTTCTACTTATGGTTGGCATTGGGATTGGCTAATAAAATCCCTAGGATGGGGAGAAATGGGGTAGCAACTGCCGTGGAGCAGAGGAGGAACTTTCTGCAAGTTTTCCCCCCTCTGCCTCTTAGTCTCGCCAACACAAAACCTCCGCCTCCATTTCGGCGACGGTTGTCTGCTTTGTGAAATTTTCTGCTTACCCATAACTGGGCGCTGGCATGACTAACAATTCAGACTGCCAGTTAACGTTGGTCAATGGAAAGATAAGGAATTTCGTGACGACCGTTGTAAATCTGGGTAGGACGGAAAATCCGGTTTTCTGCTAGTTGTTCTTTCCAGTGGGCTAGCCAGCCGGCAACGCGGGCGATCGCAAATATTGGTGTAAACAAGTCTGTGGGAATACCCATTTTTCTATACACTAAACCGGAATAAAAGTCAACATTGGGATAAATCCCTTTTGAAGCGAGTTTTTCCTCTACCACTCGTTCCATCTCTTGGGCAATGTCATAGTACTTGTCATGCCCAAACTTCTCAAACAACTGTTCTGCCAGGTTTTGCAAAATCGTGGCTCGTGGGTCTTTTACTTTGTAAACACGATGCCCAAAGCCCATAATCTTAGCTTTGCGTTCTAGACAATTCTCTATGTAGGGACGTACATTCTCCACAGAGCCAATTTCTTCCAACATCTGAATAACTTCTTCATTGGCTCCACCATGTAAGGGCCCTCCCAAGGTTCCTACTGCACTAGCAACGACGGCGTAGGGGTCAGTGAGGGTAGAAGCTGTTACCCTAGCACTGAAGGTGGAGGCATTCATTGTGTGTTCGACATGAAGTATCAAGCAGATATCAAATATCCGTGCCGCCAAAGGATCGGGTTCTTGCTCATTGAGCATGTATAGGAAGTTGGCGGAGTAGTCCAAATCATCGCGGGGACGCACGGGGTCATTGCCTTTTCGCATCAGCTGAAAGGCCGCCACCATTGTGGGAATGGTTGCTATCAAGCGAACAACAGAATCTCGAATATAGGCAGGATTATGTAAATCCCGAAGCGAATAAAACAAGCCTAAAGCAGCAGCAGAGGCTTGCAGAGCATCCATTGGGTGACCACTTTCTGGAAAGCATTTCATCATGTCCCGAATGCGGTATTTTATCCGCCTGTGGTAACGAACTTCATGCTCAAATGCTTCCAGTTCTTCCTTACTTGGCAGTTCACCCCAGATTAAGAGATAAGCAGTTTCTAGGAATGTACTTTTTTCTGCTAGTTCCTCAATCCGGATGCCACGATATTCTAGTATTCCCTTTTGCCCATCAACATAGCTGATACTCGATTGAGCGGCGGGAATGCCTTCTAAACCAGGCTTGTATTCGCACACCATCATGGCAACACCATTTGCTTTTTGAAATATCTGATCACGCTAACTTACCAGAAATTATTGTCACCATAACAGTTGCCGTTCTAACAATCATTCTGACAGAAGGATTGAAAAACTGTTACAGCAAGTACTTGGGTGGTGTCAACCAAAACATCTGACTACGACCCAGGAGAGAACCTGATTCTGGTAGTTTTATCCCAATCATACCTGCTTTTTTCAAGACTAAACCGGCTTTGACCTCAGACAACTCTCTGGCGGGGCTTTCGCCGCTCACTATTTCGGTTCCCCAAAGGAGAATTTCTGCCCAATTGCTCAAATTAGGTTCATGTCCAACTAGCGCCAGTTGGGTATTTTGTGAATAATTCCTTGGTTTTAACCAGTCTAAGAAACTGGATATGTGACCATCGGGGGCGAGGTAGCTAGATTCCTCCAACTGGGAACTTAGTCCCTGTGCTATGAGGATTTCAGCAGTTTGGCGAGCACGCACTAAGGGACTAGTGACAATCAAATCAAACTGCAAACCTAGTTTGACAAGCTTCTGGGCAACTTTCTCTGTTTTTTGCCGCCCTTCTTTAGTAAGGCTTCGCTTTTCATCATTTATACCAGGTGCGTGCTCTTCGGCTATACCATGACGAATTAAATACAATTCCATACTTTGAGTTTTGTTAGCGTAGCCTGTACTGAATTAGGAGTTACGCTTGATGTGAATTAACAGATCCTAACCTCAATCATTATTACGTATTCGTTGATCTGCCATCTGTTTGGTGCAATGCGGCGTTAGGTGTTCTAACGTGTTATGGATATGGCAATAGGTTTAAACCTTGAATAAAAACTCATTCAACAACTCTTGTTGTGTCATTCTTATACCTCTTAAAAATCATAACTGTTGCAAATTTTAACCCTATCTACGTCAAACAACACCCGCTTCAACTGTATTTTTCCTCTAAATAATCAACATAAGTTTCTGTTGGCTTTTCTTCTCCTAGCTGGATTACACCTATTAAACTTTGAGTCCAGGGGTCAAGTTCGGTTAAAGGTTCTAAGGTTGGACTGGGAGAAATAGACGATAGAGTTTCTTGTTGAATTGATGCCAGAACAGACTGAACTAAATGCCAACGGTCTTTAATAGGTAATTGCAGGACTTGTTTTTGTAATTCTGGCAATGTCAAAAGTTTCGATAACTCTTGTTTTGCCATTTTTATACTTCTCAAAAAAATGAAGGTAGTTTTGAATTATTAAATATCTTGACAGTATTTACACTGCTCAAACCTCTTTTTCAAAAATTGTAGGTTGGGATGGGACATTTCATCTTTTGGAACTAAACAGCCAAGAAATTTATTTCTTGGCTCAAAGCTAAATTGATTTAAAGCTGAATAAGTGCCGTCTTTTAGTCAATTTGAATGGACTTTCGCTATTGATTTCTTGTACTTTAGTGCAATGCTCACTCTGACTGAATCGGGTTGTCTCTGGGATTGACTAACCTCAGCAGCTTTTGCTTAATTTGAGCGTCGAATACTTCCCATTTCATTTTTGCATAAGCGGAATTTTCATTACTGCCAGATAAGAAGCCCATTGGGATTTCAAAGCCGCCTGCGCTTGTTCGTCCACCGCCAAAAAAGCGCCCAGTGCTATCTTGTCCAAAGGCTTCTTTGATGAACTCATCGGGGTCAAGGGTAAGTTTGCTAGTTCTCAGGGAGCCGATGACTATTTCCAGTTCTTCATCTTCATCGTGAACAATGCCGTAAACTACGGCAGTGTGGACGTTTTCTTCAGTGACGAGAAAATCAGCTGCTTGCGGAATGGCGTCTCGGTCGTCGTAGCGTAGATAACCAACACCAGCAATGGAAAAGTTATTTTGGACGATGCGGTTCTTTAGCGATCGCTCAATCACATCCATCACCCGCTTGGAACGATTTGCCTGTAAAATCGCGTTTAGTAGTTGGGCGTCATAAAATCGACTCAGATATGCAGCTGCCATAAAATCTTCTTCTTGCGCTTGCATTAGCCGATTTGTATCAGATCGCAAGCCGTGCATCAAGGCAGTAGCACATTTGACATGTTGATTTATGCTGCTATCTAGAGCCAGTAATCCCGATTGCAAATATTGAGTAAAAATTGTCGCCGTAGCTCGTACATAAGGACGGACATCCTCAAACTCTGATTTTAGTTCCCCCTGTAAGCTGTGATGATCGATGAGCGCCACTAGTGGAATTCCAGCCTGCTGAACCGCTGACAATAGCTGAGAAGTGGTTCCCTGGTTATCAATTAATACGAAACCTTGATAAGATGACAAATCTTTGCTTTTCAAGGTTTGCAATGTCCAACGCTGGACAGGTAAATTAGTTAGCCGTACCAAGGCAATATTCTCTTGGTGGCTTAAAGCTCCAGCATAAATAATTTCACATTTAATGTCGTATTGTTGAGCAATTAACTGGTATGCCCAAGCACAGGATAGAGCATCAGGGTCAGGGAAATCTTGCAGAATTACCAGTTGGCGATCGTGTCGGTGCGCCAGAAGGGTTTTTTGCAGTTCTTCTGACTTCTGATTTGTCAGGGAATTTCCACGCTGCGTTAAATAGCTCGCCCCTTCACCTGTTGACGACGGTAAAGACGGACGAGCCAGGGGAGCTTCTACTGGCTCTTTCTCTATTTCAGCTTCCTCTGGGTTTGGCTCTGTGGTCAATGACAAACTATCAAACTGAGTAACAGGTGAATTCAAGTACATAGGGAACGTTGTTTGAAGTGTAAGGCTTCATTGATTCATTAAGAAATACTACAACTAGCGATTCACTGATTTATTTATCCATACACTATGATCTTCGCAAAAATCTAAAAACATCGCACTATATATCTAAGTATATTTTTTGTCAGTGGTACATTTCAGCCATTAAATAGCAATTAAATAAATCCCGCCAGAGCACATATAGGGCTGGAAACAAAGATGCTTCGTAACTTGGGCTATATCTGGCAAGATAAATTTTTCTTTTTTCTATGAGATGAACTTTAATAAAGCGCGATTTTTATTCAAAGTTGATCGCTAATCTTTAATATTGCGTCTAACTTAAGGTATAATAGCTATCTAATATTTAGACTTAATCCTTATATTGGACAGCTGCTTAAATCTAATAGTCTCATCCTTATGACTAATGAGCAATTAACAATTATTTTTAGTGAAAAACGCTTTTTGTGTATCCGCTTTTAGATAATTTAAAGCGCATTCTAACTTCATGTCCTAGTTTTATCAGACTAAGACGAAGGGCTGTAATTTTGCTTGCTTAGATTTGTGCAGTTTCTCTGTAAATTAAAACCCAATGTTTTCAACATGAGCTTAGTTGCCATCCGAAAGGATAGACTGCTGCACCGACAAAGAGCAAGCAGGAGAACCGATAGATAATTATTCCTCTGCACTTCTGGGGTTAGATTGCTTCATGTCAAAGACCTATAACATACTTTTGCCACTCTTGGTGCAATCCACTTTTGAGATGTTTGCTGACCTCGAAATAAAGGCTGCTATAAGGTTGACGCGGGGGATGACGCAAAGGCATGTGGGCTTCGTGGGGCGTACGGTTGCCTTTTTTAACATTGCAACGGACACAAGCTGTAACAATGTTCTCCCAGGTATCACCTCCGCCGCGCGATCGCGGTATCACATGGTCTAACGTCAACTCGTCCCCTGTGTAACCGCAATATTGACAAGTGTGACCGTCACGGTGCAATATATTTCGGCGAGTCAGAGGAATTTCCTTATAAGGAACACGTACATAGTGACGTAACCGGATTACAGTTGGCAACGGGAAATCCGAGTACAGGAATTTACCGTTATGTTCCACGCGTTCTGCTTTGCCTTTGATTAACAGAACCGTAGCGCGACGCCAACTTGTTATATTAAGCGGTTCATAAGAAGCGTTTAAGACTAAAACCTTCCCCATTGATCTGCGCTCAGGGTATTAGTTTTACATATATTAACACAAATATACTCTGCTGGAGAGAGAAGAATAAATTATACTTTCGAGATAATTCAGGAATTAAATTATTCATCATGGGTTGTTAGTCAATACTTTTTGGTTAAAGCTTGATCCCTTAGCCCATAGAGTCGTCTGAGTTGGGAAAACGCACTTGCTTTAACAGAGGAACTCCAACGAGGCAGTGGCTCCCTTTAGTAAGGGAAACAAAGCCGCCTTCTTAAGAAGGGTTAGAGTGATTTGCAAAAGTTTAACTTTCCCAACGAAGATGTATTATAGCGGTTATCAGTTGAGTGCAATACAGACCTAACCCCCAGCCCCTTCCCTACAAGGGAAGGGGAGTAAGATTCAAAGCCTCTCTCCTTTTAGGAGAGAGGTCAAACTGTATTGCATCCAAACGAGAACCGCTATAGATTATGCATTCTGACCCGTGAAAGTGGAGTGACATTTTAGCCAATATCTTCGAGAGATGGAACGGTTAATCTGTCACTGTTCAATAGGCATCTTGTATCAATTCCCAAATGAACGGTAAACTTCCTGTTTAATCTGATATCGCTTCTATGCGCGTGGATAGTATAGATAGTCTGGAAGTTTAGCAGTGGTGTGATAGGAGTTAGTCAAAATGTTAAGTCGCAAGCCAACCCCTGATGTAGTTTCTAATCAACAATGCGACACCTACGCGTGGTTTTCGCAACGAGCTTGGGTAGAAATTGATTTGGGGGCGTTGTCGTACAATGTACAGCAGCTGGTGCAGTTTTTATCACCGGATACCCAGTTGATGGCAGTAGTAAAAGCTGATGCCTACGGGCATGGAGCAGTAACAGTTGCCCAAACGGTACTACAATCTGGGGCAAGTTGGTTAGGAGTCGCTACAGTTCCAGAGGCTATTCAATTGCGAGAAGGTGGAATTAAAGCTCCAATTGTGATTTTAGGGGCAACCCATACACCAGAGCAAATTCATGCGATCGCCCACTGGAAACTTCAGCCAACATTGTGCAGTCCCAAACAAGCTTTGATATTTTCCGATACCCTAGAGGACATGAAGTATGGTACACCCGTACCTGTACATATCAAATTAGACACGGGAATGTCCAGGTTAGGAACTAACTGGCAGCAAGCGGGTGAGTTTGTGCAATTGGTGCAGCGGTTACCACATCTTTCTATTGCGAGTATTTATTCCCATTTAGCCACAGCTGATAACCCTGACACCACGGTTATGAAAGAACAGCATAGACGATTTGAGGAAGCGATCGCCCACATCAAAGCAATGGGAATACAACCGCCCTGCTTGCACTTAGCAAACTCAGCTGCCGCCCTGACAGATTCGGCATTACACTACGATATTGTCCGAGCAGGTTTAGCCATTTACGGGCTTTACCCAGCACCTCATTTACAAAACTCCATCAACCTCAAGCCCGTTTTACAACTGAATGCACGAGTCACCCAGGTAAAAACAATTTCCCCAGGAACTGCTGTCAGCTATGGTCATCAATTTATTGCCCAGCGCGAACTTCGTCTAGCCGTTGTGGGGATTGGTTATGCTGATGGTGTCTCTCGAAACCTTTCCAACAAGATAGAGGTATTAATTCGCGGTCAACGGGTGTCGCAGATTGGGACAATTACAATGGACCAGTTGATGCTGGATGTGAGTGCCATACCTAATATCCAAGAAGGAGAAATTGTCACCTTACTGGGGAAACAGGGAAACGAACAAATCTCAGCGGACGATTGGGCAAAGCAATTAAACACTATTTCTTGGGAAATTCTTTGTGGTTTCAAGCATCGGCTGCCTCGTGTTGCAGTAATGTAGTTTAATTGGACATTAGCATGGGGCATTGATAAAGAAACAAGGTAGACAAAGGAGAGGGAGGAGACAAGAGAGAGACTTCTTCAATAATTCCCCATTCCCCATTCCCCATTCCCCATTCCCCATTCCCCATTCCCATAAATAATTAGTTGTGGTAAGATAGTAAACTGATGCGGATGTGGCGGAATTGGCAGACGCGCTAGATTTAGGTTCTAGTTCCGAAAGGAGTGAAGGTTCAAGTCCTTTCATCCGCATTTTTGGAGAATTGCCATCTCCCGGTTAGTCATAAAAAATTAAAACTTACGCACCAACTTAGATGTTGAAACTGGGCGTAATTTAGTTTTTACTAGGTGGCTTGTAAAAACTGGTGTCACAAAGCATGAAAAGTAAAACGATACTTAATGCTTTAAAACCTCAGTGCCAAAGTAAATAAAATTTACAAAGATGCTGAGAAAAGAAACTGCTAATTTCAGTGATACCCAGATATTCACAAGAGTATAAATAGTCATAATTGAACTAAGGCAATATACTAAAAAAATTTTTGCTAGAAACGCTGAAAGCAATACTGCCCCTAAATTATATTTACCAATTCTTCTTGCTTAAATTAATATAATTTATACATTGTATTAAATAATACTTTTGAATAATGGCTGACTGCATTAAAATTATAGAAATTATCACCTTGACAAGACTCAACTAGACAGTAGCAGCAGCCAAAGCTGAAAAAAAATATCATAATAATTCGTGCTTTCTAAGTTATTTTACTTAATTACTCTTAAACTCTATCTAAGTTAGGCTTCAGTACTTGTACTAGTGTAAATACTGAAGCTTAACTATATTACTGTCAATAAAATCAGTATTATTTCTGTAGTCAGATCGGGGTCACTCAATGGAAAGTGGCTTCATCTAGTCTTGATATTTTTGTGCCTTATCCTCTAAAAGATGTCGTCAATCTTAGTATCAGTAAGTAAAATAACAACAAATTATGAGCTTACTGAGATTTGTAAATCTGAAAATAATGTTGCTGCAAAGTTTAGCCACAAAACCGGATAGAAACTTCTGTATGGTATGATACAAAAGTTTAACTTGATGTTTAATTTCAATTGTGGAAGAAAGCTACTGCACAGATTTAGCTTACATGTATCGAATTTAGCTGAAGTACAAGCAAAATGAGCACAACTCCTATAGGTAGCTACAGGTTGTTCCAGAAACTACATCCGCTATCTCTGTTAGCACAACTAACTAGTCGGCAGGCTACAGGTTGCTTACGAGTATTTACCGGGACAGTTTCCTGGGCAATCTATCTAGAGGACGGTAAACTTACTTATGCCTCCTATTCAGATAAACTATTTGAGCGGCTTGACAGCCACTTGCGACGTTTGAGTCAGGAAATTCCTGCTCTTAACAGCGCCACTCGCGTGCAGATGCGTCAGACGTTTGAAGCGAATAATGAACATCAATTAATACCCTACGCGGATTATCGAGCTATTTGCTGGTTAGTTAAGCAGAAATATATCGCCTCTACGCAAGCAGAAACTCTGATAGACGAATTAGCAAAAGAAGTGCTGGAGTCATTTTTGTGTTTAAAAGAAGGAAGTTATGAATTTAATCCTGAAGACTGCTTGGATGAACTACCAAAGTTCTGTCGCTTAGATTTACGGTTATTAGTCGAATACTGTCAAAAGCAGTTACGAAATCGGCAAAATATCCAATCATCAGTTCCTGCTGGTTCCCAACTTTTGCCAACAACACAGCCGCCTCAAGTTGAGCCACAACTGCAAAGAAAACTTGGACAACAATTGCCTAAAAAAATTAATTTTGATCTTCCTGAGAATAGAAATAATAAAACTACTCAGCCATCTATTGGCAAAACTTTATATACAATTGCTTGCATTGATGATAGCCAAACAGTCTTGAATTCCATTAAACATTTTTTGGATGAGAACACATTTTCCGTTGTACTGATTAATGATCCAGTGAAAGCTTTAATGCAAATTCTTCGAAGTAAACCTGATTTGATTTTGCTAGACGTTGAAATGCCAAGTTTAGACGGCTATGAGCTATGTTCTTTATTACGAAAACATTCAAGCTTTAAGAATACCCCTATTATTATGGTGACTGGCAGAACAGGATTTATCGACAGAGCAAAAGCTAAAATGGTCAGGTCATCAGGCTATTTGACCAAACCTTTCACACAATCAGATTTGCTAAAAATGGTTTTTAAGCACATTGGTTAATTTAGGAATACAGCGTTTCTTAATCATCTAAGCTCCGAATTTATCTGTGTTCATCTGTGGTTAATTAATTCTTGTTGTACCTTACTCAAGTGATAACCGCTATTAGCAATAAAAATAACCAAATTTAATAGACTTAATTTAGTTTTTAGGAGATTAAGTAGTGAGCCTGATTTTACTTGGCACAATTCTAATTGTAGAAGATTCTCCCAGCGAATTAGAACTAATGAGCCATTATCTCAAAGAGAGTGGTTACAACGTAATTAAAGCTACTGGTGCAAAAGAAGCTTTAGAAAAAGCTGCATTACAAAAACCCGATGTGATTGTTACCGATGTAGTAATGCCGGAAATGAGTGGATTTGAGTTGTGTCGCTCTTTAAGAAGAAATCCGATTACTGAAAAAATGCCGATTGTGATTTGTAGTTCCAAGAACCAGGAGATTGACCGTTTTTGGGCAATGAAACAAGGCGCTGATGCTTATATAACTAAACCTTACACCCGTGATCATCTTTTGCATACTATTAAATCAGTGGTAATTTGAATCAATGACTAGTTCAAGAATTACACTTTCCACAAAACAAACCCACAATAATTTGGGAGATGGCTATCTTAAATTTCAGTTAAATCAACAAACTGCTGCTGTTCTATCAATGAGGCATACACAAGAAGCAGTTATTGTGCCTGTTGAGTCTGTAACCTCGATGCCAAATATGCCTGCTTGTATATTAGGATTAATGAATTGGCGGAGTCGCATAATTTGGGTAATTGATCTGCCAAGGATGCTCAATTTAGAATCCCTAGACAATAGATTGCGGCAGTACAATGCGATCGTTATCCGAGTAGAATCGCTGCTGTTAGGCTTAATTGTGCAGGAAATCAAAGGTACAACTAAGTTTATGCCTGATGATATTCATTCTCCTGTAGGACAAGTAGCATCCAGTTTAGTTCCTTATTTACGTGGCTGTGTTGTGCAACAGAAAGAAATATTATTGGTATTAGATGCACAAGCAATTGTACAATCTTCTATTCTCCGCAGTGATTAGGGTCTACTACTAAAAAAAAACGATTTTTAGTGTTCTTATTCACATACTTAGGGGAAATCCTTTATGTCTAATAAAACTGACACGCCTAAGAGTGGTGATGCTCAAAATCGGGCATCGCTAATTTCATCCGAAAAAGTTACTAATAGTAAAGTAGAACTAACGAATAAGCATACTACTGAAATTGCTAATCATTCTTCACAGAATCAGGCAGTTGCCTATTTCAAAAGGCTCAGCTTGGATACGAAAGCAACAATTATAGCGATCGCAATCGGTACACTACCATTATTGGGCATAGGCGCGATCGCCTACAGTTTTGCCAACAAATCGATTACTAAGCAAATTACCCAATCTCAAGAAGCAGAAGCCACTGGCTTAAGCGATAAAGTCAACCGCTTCATGTTGGAACGGTATGGAGATATTCAGATACTCTCGAATTTGCCATTTTTGACAAAACCCCAAATTAGTGTAAGCACGACTACTAAAGAAAAACAAGCAGTCTTAGATCGTTTTGTCGAAGTTTACAAAGCTTATGACAGTGTTGCCGTTTTTGATCTTCAAGGCAACTCAATTGTCCAATCCACAAGCGAACCTTTGGACAACCACAAAGATCGTAATTATTTTCAAGAAGCCTTGCAAAAAGACGCTCCTGTCATCAGTAATGCTGAAGCTTCAAAAAATACGGGGGTTGTGAGTATTTATATAGCTGCACCCGTTAAAAATACAGTCACAGGCCAAAGCATCGGCGTGGTCAGAACGCGTATGCCCTTAAAATCTTTAAACGAGGTAATCGAAAACTACGCAGCCAATAGACATAAATATTCTTTGCTCGACGCTTCCGGAAAAATTTTCCTGAGTCCACAAAAGCAACTTTTGGGTAAAGAAGCCAAGGCAGAGTATCCCAACCTAACTAAACTGCTGGTGGCAAAAAAAGTAGATAGTTTCACAACAGTTCCTAAAACTTACAACAAGCAAGAATTAGTTAGCTACGTGCCATTTAAAAAGCTAGATGGTTTGCCAGATTTAAACTGGCAAGTGCTTCTGTCCACAGACACGGCAGTTGTATTTGAGCCTCAAAGACAATTGTTATGGATTATCGGAATTGGGACAGTATTAACAGCGTTGATTGTAGGGGCGATCGCATCTTGGTTAGCTAAGCGTACCACACAGCCAATTCTGAATGCGACTGCGGCTTTGACAGAGCTAGGTAAAGGTAAATTCAATACCCGACTGATGCTAGACAGAGAAGACGAATTAGGGGTATTGAGTGCAAGGATTAACCAGACGGCCGAGCAATTGCAGGTCTTGGTCAAGGAACAAGAACTCGATATTGAAGGGGCAAAATTACTTGCAGATATTACCCTGCGGATTCGGAGAATTCTCAAAACAGAAGATATTTATCAAGTAGCAGTCAAGGAAGTTCACCAAGCGCTGAACACAGACCGGGTAATCATCTATAAATTGAATCCAGATACTTGGGATGGCATCGTTATAGCTGAATCAGTAGCTGGTAGTTGGCCGAAAATGCTCGGAGTCCAAATCGATGATCCCTATTTTCGGGAACGCTATGTAGAAACGCATCAAGATAGTCGGGTGCAGGCGATCGCTAACATTCATCAAGACCAAAGCCTGAAAAATGCAAATAGTTACATCCAACAGTTGGAGAAATTTGCTGTCAAAGGTCTTTTGAGCGCACCGATTTTTGCTCAAGAGCAACTCCTAGGCTTACTAATTGCTCATCATTGCGAAACTCATAGGGTTTGGCAACAATCGGAAATTGACTTGTTTCAACAGATAGCGACTCAAATCGGCTATGCCTTAGAACAAGCCAAGCTGCTTGAGAAGATAGAACAAGCAAAAACGACTGCCGAACAAGGCTCTGATGAGGAAAGGCAACAAAAAGAAGCACTACAACAGCAACTTTTAGAACTGCTAAGTGATGTAGAAGGTGCAGCTAGGGGGGATTTGACAGTACGTGCAGACGTGACTGCTGGGGAAATAGGCACTGTTGCCGACTTTTTCAACTCTATCGTCGAAAGTCTCCGAGATATTGTTACTCAAGTTAAACAAGCTGCTACCCAGGTGAATGGTGCAGTTGGCTCTAACGAAGCAGCCATCCGCCAACTAGCAGAAGAAGCACTTATCCAAGCTACTGAAATCAACCGTACCCTGGATGCTGTTGACCAAATGACGCAATCGATGCAAGCCGTAGCCGAAAGCGCCCAACAAGCCGCCACCATTGCCAACCATGCTACCCAAACTGCCGCCAAGAGTGGACACGCGATGGATTTGACAGTGCAAAACATCCTGTCTCTGCGGGAAACCGTTGGTGAAACTGCCAAGAAGGTGAAACGTCTGGGAGAATCTTCTCAAGAAATTTCTCGCGTGGTGTGGTTGATTAACCAAATTGCTATTCAAACCAACTTGCTTGCTATCAACGCTGGTATTGAAGCAACGCGTGCAGGTGAAGAAGGTCAAGGTTTTGCCGTAGTTGCTGAAGAAGTCGGTGAACTGGCAGTCCGAAGTGCAGCCGCAACCCAAGAAATTGAACAAATAGTTGGTAATATTCAACGAGAAACCAGTGAAGTGGTGCAAGCTATGGAACTAGGTACGACTCAAGTAGTGGAAGGCACCCGGATTGTGGAAGAGGCTAAACAAAGTCTAGGTCAGATTTTGGATGTATCACGTCAAATTGACTCCTTAGTACAGTCGATTTCCACTGCTACCACATCTCAGGTACAAACATCACAAACTGTCAGACAGTTAATGAAAGACCTCGCTGCTGTATCACAACGCACCAGCGCTTCTTCCCGCCAGGTTTCTGAATCTCTGCAACAAACCGTCGAGATTTCCCAAGAGTTGCAGGAGACAGTTGGTACATTTAAAGTCAGTTAAGTAATCGTCAAAAGTCAAGAGTCAAAAGTCAAGAGTCAAAAGATTTGTAACCCTTGACCCTTGACACTTGACCGCTAGTCGCTCATGGGGGAGACCCCCAAGACCGCGCTAGCTCCCCTTGACACTTGACCGCTAGTCGCTCATGGGGGAGAGACCCCCAAGACCGCGCTAGCTCCCCTTGACTCTTGCACAGACGCGATTAATCGCGTCTCTACCCTTGACTATTAACAAAAACTATGTCACAAGACAAAGAATTAGAAATCCAGATGCAATTTCTGGAAGAAGCAACTGATTACCTGAATACGCTGGAAGGGGTATTGCTGGAAATCGACACAAGTAACCGCATCGATTTAGATAAAATCAATGCTGCACTCCGAGCTGCTCATTCCATTAAAGGTGGCGCGGGTATGATGGGATTCCGGGCGCTCAGTGATTTAGCTCACCGTCTGGAAGATTCCTTTAAAGTTTTAAAAACCCGAAAAAATTCTCTAGAAATTGATACCCAGTTGCAAAGTTTATTGCTATCTGGAGTTGACTGGCTGCGTCAAATAGTGGAATTGCTCTCAGACGGGAATACTGTAGAAGAGCAGTGGTTGGCAACTTTTTGTTACCCAATTTTTGATGATCTGCACGATCGCCTGGGTGACCCCACCCCTGAAGACGCCACAAGCATGCTATCGCCAGAGGATGGGCAAGATATCATCCCCTTGCTATTTGAAACAGAAGTGGAAGGGTGTTTGCAGCGCTTAGAATCTGTGTTGGCAGATAGCGAACAGCCTAGTTTACACGAAGAAGTTGTGGTTATGGCAGCTGAATTGGGCGGTTTGGGGGAAATGCTTCAGTTACCAGCTTTTACCCAGCTGTGTGAGTCAGTAACCCAGCACTTGGAAGCAGTAACCTCCGATCGCATTCCCGAAGTTGCTAAATTAGCATTAGAAGCGTGGCGGCGATCGCAAGCCTTAGTGCTGACACATCAACTAGATAGCTTGCCTACAGCAATTGAGCTTGGTGAAATAGCAAATGCCTATGCTCAATCCGAATCACTGTCAAAAGCTGAAACAATAGCACAGTTTCTCGCCACAGATGCAGTTGATGCCAATCTCCACGACATAGAAATTATCTCAACAAATGACTGGCAACCAGAAGAAAATGAAACAATTGCCGCCAATTTTACATTTTTGAATGCAGATTTTGCTGATGACGTGACTGCTGTCAATGTCCCAGACCCAAGCACAATAGTTGCTGGAGAAATTACTACAGATCCCAGATTTGTTGAACGCAAAGGGGAGCCAATTGGTGTTGGCAAAGAACGTGACACTCAAGAAAATAACGTCAGAGTCCCCAGCAAACAACTTGAGCAAATTAATGATTTATTTGGTGAACTAATCGTCCAACGGAATGGGTTAAACTCGCAATTAGACAGATTACGTAAGCTCGTTCGTCATTTAAACCAGCGAGTACAAGTTCTCAATCGAGAAAATCAAGAACTTCGTACAGCATATGACAGAATGGCTACTCAAGCCGTGATGCCATCTAATGTAGAACATAACTTAGTATCTCAAGATAGCCAGCAAAGACAAGGTACAAAGAGGGGATTTGATACCTTAGAAATGGATCGCTATAACGACTTAAGCCTGTTATCGCAGGAAGTCATGGAAACCATTGTTCAGGTACAGGAAGTTACTACTGATATTCAACTTAGCGTTGACGATACAGATCAAATTGCTCGCAAACTTAATAAAACATCAAAACAGTTACAGACAAAACTAAATCACATGCGGATGCGTCCGCTATCTGATTTAGTTGAGCGTTTTCCCAGAGCCTTGCGCGATTTAAATGTGGAGTATGGGAAAAATGTGCAGTTGAAACTTGAAGGTGGCAACACCCTAATTGAACGCAGCATTTTGGAAGCATTGAATGAGCCTTTAATGCATCTGTTAAGGAATGCCTTTGATCATGGTATCGAGGAACCTGCCACCCGTCGCATTTTGGGTAAACCAGAACAAGGATTGATTGAAATTAAAGCTACTCACCACAGTAATCGCACGCTCATTACTATGCGTGATGATGGTCGAGGCATATCTTTAGAGAAAATTCGCGCTCGTGCTCTAGCGATGGGATTAGATGCTTCTCTACTCGCTAGTGCTAGTGATGAAGAACTGTTATCACTAATTTTTGAACCAGGTTTTAGCACTTCCGACCAAGTGACATCATTATCTGGTCGCGGTGTCGGGATGGATGTAGTTCGCAACAATCTCAAACTGATTCGAGGAGATGTCAAAGTTGATACAGAATGGGGTGTGGGTACGACGTTCACACTGTCAGTACCGTTTACACTCTCTGTAGCACGAGTCCTGTTGGTAGAAATTAACAAGATACTTTTGGCGTTTCCCACAGATGTTGTTTCAGAAATATTCTTATTCCAAAACGAGCGAGTTTTCCCATTAGCAGGTAGTGAAGTTCTTAACTGGCAAGGAACTATGCTGCCACTGATTCGCCTTGGTCGCTACTTAGAATTTAATTGCCCCCGCTACGATAGCCCAGAACTGGAAACTCCGCCAGCAATTAATGCCAGCAGCGTGTTAGTAGTCAAAGGCAATAATCAGCCAGTAGCCATACAAGTAGACCGTTGCTGGGGTGAGCAGGAAGTTGCTATCCGTCAAGTTGAGGGAAATATACCTCTACCAGAAGGCTTGAGTAATTGCACGATTCTCGGTGATGGTCGAGTAGTAGCACTAGTTAATACCAACGAGTTGCTGTATTGGATTGCCACTAATCAGCGTACCCCCAAAAATAATCAATTACCTTCAGCAAGATTAAAGACAGCGTTCCTCATGTTTGAGGATGAAAAAGTACCAGTACCTCCTGCTAACCAGAAAGGCACGATTTTGATCGTAGATGACTCGATTAATGTTCGCCGCTTCTTAGCCTTGACTCTTGAAAAAGGAGGGTATCAAGTAGAACAAGCGAAAGATGGTCAAGATGCTTTAGAAAAACTTCAGAGTGGTTTGACAGTCCAAGCAGTGATTTGCGATATTGAAATGCCTCGTCTTGATGGTTATGGCTTCTTAGATCGTGTAAATTCAGATCTTGATATGAAAAATATTCCCATTGCCATGCTGACCTCTCGTAGTAGTAATAAACATCGACAGCTGGCAATGCAATTGGGTGCGCGAGCCTACTTCTCAAAACCTTACAACGAGCAAGAATTACTCCGAACAATGGAGGAAATAATTTGTACTGTAGCCGGAAGGGCAACATCTAATTGAATTTAACCAGAAGGCAGCTTTCGATAAGGTAGGAAGTGTCATTTTCCCAACCTAGAGGATTGTGTTTCCCGAAAAGAAAAGTACACGCAGGGCTTGTCGCTAGACATAGCCTCAGATAAATCCTGCTTTGGAGGATTGACACTTGGTAAAATCATACCAAGATAATCAAGCTGCACCAATTTAATTGGTAAAAATATGCCAAGAAAAGAACAAGGATGGGTCACATTCCAAACATCAGAAGAGGAGCGGAAGATTCTAGAGGAATTCTGCCAACAGTCTCAGCGAACAAAAACAGAGATTCTTAGAGAACTAGTGCGTGGTCTTAATGATTACTCTTCAACACCAATACCAACCAAGCAGAAGATAAAGGAGGATGCGGACACTCCTGATATAAAAATTAATAGTCAAAAGAAAGCATTAAAAGTTAGCTCCCGTAATGTTCTTAAGGGAGTTGTCAAACGAGTGATTACAGGAGCAGTTAATACTGAGGTGACGCTAGAGATTGTTCACAAAGTTGAGTTAACCTCAATGATCACCAGAGTGTCAGCAGAGGAATTGGAACTGTCTGAAGGAATAGAGGCTTATGCAGTCATTAAATCCAACGATATAGTCATTGCTAGGGAATAGAAGGTATTTTATTAATACCAATTTTTAGGAAATTTATACTTAATAATTGGTCACAACTTATCAAGTAGACTAAAGATTTTACGTCACAAGTTTGCTAAATATATGGTAGTTAACATAAGTCAACTACCATATATTTATTTAGATGATTGCCGTAAATTCTGAGTCAATTTCCTAGAAAAAAATACTTCGGAAACTTCTATTAAGCCTCAACTTTTACACCTTTCCAGAAGGCGATATAGCCCTCAATATTTTTAGCCTTCTCCTTAGCGCTGGGATAGTACCAAGCAGCATCTTTGTTGACTTGCCCATCAACTTCGACACTGTAGTAGCTAGCGACACCTTTCCAAGGACAAGTGCTATGGGTGTTAGTTTCCTGAAAGTACTGCTTGTTAATTGCATCAGCAGGAAAATAATGGTTGCCCTCCACAACTACGGTATTATCGCTCTCGGCTAAAACAGTTCCATTCCAAATTGCTTTCGGCATAAGTGATTTTGCGAATAAACTATACACATAACATTTTGACACTATTTATTTGTAGTGAATTTATGGAACCTGTGACGCTGACGGCTGTTGTAACCGCGATCGCCACCATATTTCTGACTAAACCATTAGAGAAAATTGGCGAAAACATTGGTGATTCTACATGGACGCTAGGCGGCAAGTTAATAGAAAAGCTCCGCCAGAAGAATAAATCGCCATCCCTACCCAGTACTATTGAAGGAAATGAACCGCAGCGATTAGATTATGGTCAAGCAGTGCGAGAACTGCAAGCAGCAGCATACCAAGACCCAGAAATTGCTCAAGCAGTTGTAGAAGTTGAAGCAGCAGTCAACAACGATCTGTCTGAAAGTGCTAAGGAAATTCAAAAATTAGCAGCAGAAATTAAGTCGCAACCGTCAGTTGTCACCAACTTTGCAAAATTAGCAGAGGAGATAAAAGCAGAGAAAGGCGCAATGGTTGCCCAACAAATCAACATTGAGCAACAGACCAATACTTACAACTGACTACAGTCGTCCCAAGGGGAGGATGGGACAAAGTTAACTCCCGATGGCTGGCGTGAAGTCTGCTGTGAATTGTTGGCAGAACGGCGTAAGCTGACTACAAATCCTCTGACATCAACTGAAGGAGTCGCCTTACAAGTTGATGATGTTTACGTACCACTGGGATTAGTTGAGCGCAAAAAACAATCCAAGCCTCAAGGTGATATTTCTCCAGAACAGGGGTCAGAACTGTACAAGGAGACAGAAATCACTAAAACATTTGAGCATGATGCTTTTCTTGAAGAAGTTCTGAAACAGAAGAACACCCCTAAAAGTCAAGGTAAGCGAATTGCAATCATTGGCGAACCAGGAGCAGGAAAGACAACACTATTACAGCAGATTGCTGATTGGGTATCTCGTGAAATTCACCAGTCCATTGTCATTTGGGTATCTTTAGCAGATTTGCGAGGTCAGGAACTAAAATCTTATCTGTTCGAGAGTTGGTTGACTCAGGTAGCTGAGAAAACAGGTAAAGCTGAAGCCACTAAGCAACTGAAGGATGATTTTGTTGCTCTGTTTAATCAAAATAATGTCTGGCTGCTGCTAGATGGGTTAGATGAAATGTCCGCATCTTCAGGTAATCCTCTAACAGAAATTGCACGACAATTCCGTGAAGCAGGGTTAATTTCTCAAGCGCGTATTGTGCTGACTTGTCGGGTTAATTTGTGGGATGGCAGCATTAATGCACTTGATGATTTTGATACCTACCGCACTTTAGATTTTTCTTATCCAGAACAGGTAGAGAGATTTATTGATAAATGGTTTGCTGCGAATCCAGAAAAGGGGAAGCAGTTATGCACTGCCTTGAAAGAATCAGGTAAAGAACGGATTCAGGATTTAGTAAAAAATCCTCTGCGGTTGACGCTGCTGTGCTTGAATTGGCAATCAGAAGATGGCAAGTTACCCGATACTCAAGCGGGACTTTATCAGCGATTTGTTGATGACTTCTACAAGTGGAAAAAAGACGAATTTGTTACAACATCTGAACAGCGTCAGCAACTCAATGTTCAATTGGGGGAATTAGCTAAAGAAGCAATAGATAAAGAAGCAACCCGTTTTCGCTTACGGCAGGATTTTGTTAATCGCTTCTTGGGAGATGCTGATGATGAAAACTCGCTGCTGAAATTGGGACTAAATCGCGGCTGGCTGAACTGTGTAGGGATAGATACAAATAGAAAACCTGTTTACGCTTTCTTTCATGCCTCATTTCAAGAGTACTTTGCTGCTAAAGCAATTGATGACTGGCATTTCTTTCTCAATCACGTTCCCAAAAATCCCAGTCAAGGAACTTACCGTATCTTTGAACAGCAATGGAAGCAGCCATTTTTATTATGGTTAGGGCGAGAAGAAGAAAACCTCAAACAGCAACAGCAACAGTTTATCGATGCTTTAGTGAACTTTAAAGATGGATGTGATACGTGGATTGATTTTGATTTCTATAAAGGATTTTATGAATATCGCACTTATTTTTTAGCAGCCGCAGGAATTGCAGAGTTTAGGGATTATTTCAGGGCAGATAAAATAGTAGCGCAAATTGTCAAGTGGGGCTTTGGTTATTTTAATACCAAAAAACAGAAGTGGATAAAATTCCCTAATTTAATTGAAGAGGACGCTAGGTCAGCACTGCAACATACAGACCGTACAAAAGCGATCGCAGCCTTGGTGCAACTGCTGAATTCAATAGATCTGTCTGATGACAGCCGTAGACAGGTGGCAAAAAGCTTAGGGCAAATTGGTAGTGGCAATCAAACAGCGATTGATGCCTTATTGCAATTGCTGGTGTCTACACAGGTAGATGACGGCATTCATAGACAGGCAATTGAAAGTTTAGGGCAAATTGGTAGTGGTAATCAAATAGCGATTGATACCTTATTACAGCGGCTGGCGTCTATACAGATGGATAACGACACCCATAGACGGGCGATTGAAAGTTTAGGGCAAATTGGTAGTGGTAATCAAATAGCGATTGATACCTTATTGCAACTGCTGGCGTCTACACAGGTGGATGACAAAACCCGTGGGCAGGCAGCAAAAAGTTTAGGACAAATAGAGCCAGGCAATCCAAAAGCGATCGCTGTCTTGATCAATTTACTGGCGTCAGACAACACCCGTTTGCTGGCAGCATTTAGCTTAGGGGACATTGGCAGTGGCAATGAACAAGTGATCTCTGCTTTGGTCAATCTGCTGGCGTCTACAAAGTCATATGATATAACTTATTGGGCAGTATTTTGCTTAGAAGAAATTGGCACTGGCAATGAACAAGCGATTGCTGCCTTGCAAAATCTGCTAACGTCAACGGGAGATGACAAAATCCGTTGGCCGGCGGCAAAAAGTTTAGAGAAAATTGACCCAGGCAATCCAAAAGCGATCGCTGCCTTGATGAATCTACTGGCGTCAACGGGGGATGAGTTCATCCGTATGCTGACGGCAAGAAGCTTAGGGAAAATTAGTATTGGCAATCAACAAGTGATCGTTACCTTAGTTAATATTCTGGCGTCAACACAGGTAGATAACTCCACCTATTGGCAAGCAGTACAAAGCTTAGGGCAAATTGGCACAGGCAATCAACAAGCAATTACTGCCTTGAAAAATCTGCTGGCATCAACACAGATAGATGATAAGATGCGTAGACTGGTGGCAGAAAGCTTAGGGCAAATTGGCACAGGTAATCGACAAGCAATTACTGCCTTGAAAAATCTGCTGGTATCAGCACAGGTGGATGACGACACCCGTAAGCAGGTGGTAGAAAGCTTAGGGCAAATTGACCCAGGCAATGAAATTGCGATCGCCGCTTTGGTGCAACTACTGCAATCAACAACTGTGGATGACTACACCCGTAGGCTGGCAGCATCTAGCTTAGAAAAAATTCTACAGAATAATAAGCATGGCTTTGAGGTAGTCAAAGCTTTAAGTGGTTATTGGCGATTGGATAATGAGTACTACGATTTAGCCTGGAAATGCGTCCAGAATATGCCTTACCCCGATTTCTATCAAGCTTGGCATCAGCATAATGTTGCTACTCGTACAATGCAAAGCTTAAAAAAAATCCTCTTCACAAGAATAATGTAAGTACTTTTGCCGCCACGACGTTACAAATTAAGTTACCGTGGTAACGGCAGCTTGTCCATTCGTTACGAAGACAGACGCGGAAGTTACAAATGTTTGTCCTTTAGCAACAACAGCTTGAGCATTTATAACAAATGCTGGAACGTTTGTTACAACGGCTGTCTCATTTATAATTATTGCTTAAAATTTAAGGAAGCAAATTAAACATTACTTATAAATGGAGGAGCATTTGTTACAACGGCTGGCTCATTCATAATTAATGCTTAAAATTTAAGGAAACAAATTAAACATTAGTTATAAATGGATGAACATTTGTTACAACGGCTTGCCCATTTGTAGCAAATGCTTATGCATTTGTTATTAATGCTGGAACTTTAGTAACAACGGCTTGCCCATTTGTAGTAAATGCTTATGCATTTGTAACAACGGCTGACGTATAGCTTATCAATATAGAAGAATTAATAATAAATGCTTAAGTAAAACTTATAATTACACATCCTACTACTATTAACAGTAAACTCAGGTTCACGACAATGAAAGCATTTTGAGCAGCAACATCAAGGATAATAGGCTCGCTCTTTAAAATCCAAAGTTAGGGAATGCTAAGATTTCAATCAAATATGGCATTTGCACAGCTATGACAACCACGCTGCACAAATCAATCTCCTTAGCAGAGTTCCTGAAACTGCCAGAAACCAAGCCTGCTAGTGAATTTATCAACGGTCGTATCTACCAGAAACCAATGCCACAAGGCAAACATTCCCGGCTACAACTAAAACTTTGTAACGCAATTAGCCAAATTGCTGAAGAACAAGAAATTGCCTTGGCTTTTCCAGAATTACGCTGTACATTTGGCGGACGTTCGATTGTCCCAGACGTGAGTGTATTTGCTTGGGAAAGGATTCCTTTTGATGCTAATGGAGAAATTGAAAATACCTTTGGAATTTATCCTGATTGGACAATTGAAATTCTTTCACCAGAACAGAATACAACCAAGGTAATTATAAATATTCTCCACTGTTTAAAACACGGCACTCAATTAGGGTGGTTAATTGATCCAGATGAACGTTTAGTATTGGTATTTTTGCCAGGACAGCAACCTATAGAGATGGCTGGGGATGAAGTATTGCCTGTACCTGAATTTTTGCAACTGAATTTAACAGTTACACAGGTTTTTGCATGGCTAAAACCAACAAAAATTAGTCCATAATTGAAATCGCTTTGTATATAGAATAGAGATGCCGTGGTACAAAAAGTCCAGAGTAATTAAGTTGAGTGTTGATCAAACTACAACTTGGACAAAATTTCTGGTAACAACTGACTAGGAACTTTAGATAGAGCCAGATTTTGCCCTTGTATTCCTAACTCATTATGGAAAGCACGAATAGTTTTCACTACATAAGCAAAAGTTGTTTGATAAACTTCTGGTTGTTTGCTCAATCCATTTAAGGCTTGCAAATGGTTATCTAACGATGCTTCTAGGTGTTGAGAACGCTTTGCCTTATCACCATTGAAAGAATTATCTACTACTAACTGATAATGGGCTAGTCCCAGATTGTTGTGAGTAGCAAGCAAATCAAAACTTAAAGAAGTATCGTTAAGTGAATGAGCCAAAGCAATAGCTTCTTCGTAAGCACTGATACATAGTTGCAGATACTTTTGCCGAACTTCTTTAGTTGTTTGAGATAGGTTTGCTAAATGCCAGTAGGCAGTGCCCAGATTATTTTGTGTAGCGGCGCAGGCGCTGGGAACATGTGCTGGAGTGCGATACTTGAGAGCTTCACGATAGACATCAATAGCTAGTTGGAGATTTTCCACTGGTTGTTCGTATTGTGCCAAGTTCCAGCAGGCAGTACCGATGTTATTTTGAATCATGCCATATTTGAGTGGTTCCTGTTCAGGGCTGTAGTGTATAAGTGCCTGATTGTAAGATGCGATCGCTTTCTTTAAATGTACAATTGGCTGATTATATTGCCCTAGATGCCAGTAAGCAGTACCCAAATTGTTCTGACAAGCTGCATACTTTAATGAGTCCATGTCGGCTGTACGGTAGCGGAGCGCTTCACTGTAAGCTGAAACTGCTTGCTGCCAGTTCTCGGATTGATTAGAAAAACGAGCTAAATCACCATAAGCTGTCCCCAAATTATTCTGCACACGAGCGTAAGTTTCTGGATGTGTCTCTGGTGAGATCAGCTTTAATGCCAACTGATAAAATTCTATTGCCTGCTCTATATAAGTTTGTCCCTCCTCAGAATTGGGTGGTGTGCGATATAACATCCAGTAGAGCGTACCCAAGTCATTTAAGATATCTGGTAATTGGTTTGAGGTTTCGTCATAGCTAATTGCCTCCTGATACGCAATAATTGCCACCATCAGATTTTCTAAAGTTGACTGTCCTTGCTCAATACGAAGCCGATATAAGTTGCCCAAACGATGATAAGCTTCTGCCAGAAACTCTCCAGAAGCTTGCTGTGAGTGTAATTCTTCAATTTCCAACAAAATTTGCTGCGGTTGCCAATAATCTTCTGTGTCTTGAGCAATCTTTGTGTTAAGTGTTGCTATCACTAGTTCCGTTAACTCGCTGCTAATGTGAGATAAAGACGACAGCGATTCATCATCACTCCTACTGCCAGTTCTAGTAGTTAATTCCTGTAGCTGTGGCATAGTATTCAGTAAATCTACTGCTGATGGCGAAGCTTCCTGAGTTTGGTGTGGATGATTTACTTGTTTCTCTGTCTGAAAATCATAATTTTCCTCGAACTTCATCTTGGTGGCCGCTGTTCTGAGTTCTGCTTGGGTGACTGATTCGTCTGGAATCGGTTGCTCAAGATTCTCTAAATCCAAACTTCTCGAACTAGAAAACCGTTCTGGATAGCCTGAATTATGTGTCGTTGGTGTTGGTTCTCCAGCAAACACAAATACGCCAGTACGGCAACGCCAAAACTGTGGTGCTGATTGCTGAATAGCAGACACCCAAGGACGCGGTATCCACAACAGCAGGCTAGAGTCTAGAAATCGGCTGGATTCTTGGGTAGAGAAATATTGCTCACTTAAGCGGAGATAGTGCAAAAATAAACGCTGTGTTGCCACTGGTTGTTTGGTTAGCTGCTCCACCCCGACAATCTGAAATCCTGGTATTGGCAAGGACTTTCCTGGAGTATCTTTTGATGCCCCAATAATTGGTGGTGGATAATTAGCCAACCATTGATTTATCTGAACTATGGGATTGGGATCGTTGAGATTCAACCGTAACGTGACTAATCGCGGATAGGCTGGAGTGCTATTTTCCTGTGTATCGAATGGCTGATATAGCACTTGTCCAACAGGATAAGCCAATGTAGAGTGCAAACGAGCTGCAACTTGATTTCTCAAGTGTAAATCATCACACACAGCCAAAAAGAGTTGTCGCCGTAAGCCAAGACTTAAGGCAAGTTTCAGGCGGTGGTATACTTGCCGATTCCAAGCAAAATTATCGTTGTGTGCAGTATCATTCACGCTCATGGCGGCTAAAAAGCCAAGACACAATGTATATCCTTATTTATAAGCGCATCCCAAGCAGACTAAAAATCTCATGATGACAATGATTTTTAAGTTTATATTGTTCTGCCCAGGATCAATCGAGGCTTTCAGATTTGGTAGGATAAAAAAGTATATAATTATACTTAGATGCCTAATTCAATTTTAACAAAAAATAAAAAAGCAGGCCCCTACAATAATCGGAACCTGAAAAACAAAAATGATGAAGTTTTATTAAGATGGTTTATGCTCAACTGTTATTAGAAACAAAGAAGGCTACCAAAATCAAGCTACCAACCAAAACTGTAGCGGCGATACTAATGAAAATATAGGTTCGCTTTTGTCCTTCAGTGGGAGGTTCTGCTTGATAAATCTTCGGTTCCCGGGCAAAATTATTTAGAAGACCGCCTTCTTCATTTGTATAGGGCATGAATTAAGTCCTTTATCTCATCTTAATGCTTCATTTAATGTTACATAAACTCGATATTCTGCCCTCAAAATAGGAGACAAATCGTTACATTAGTCAAGGTAGAGACGCGATTAATCGCGTCTCTACAAGAGTCAAGAGTCAAAAAACTCTGGACTCTTGACTAACTAGAAATTGTCCCAGTCAGTGGTGAACTGGGGCTGGCATAGTCTTTGATGGGCATCCTGCCAGCAAGGTATGCTAGACGCCCGGCGACTGTTGCCAAATTCATGGCACGAGCCATTGCTGCTGGGTTTTGGGCAAGGGCGATCGCACTATTAATCAACAAGGCATCTGCCCCCAATTCCATTGCCTGAGCGGCTTCTGAAGGTGAGCCTATGCCAGCGTCTACCACCACTGGCACTTTTGCATTTTCAATAATGATCTGGATATTGGCAGTTGTTTTTAACCCTTGTCCAGAACCAATCGGCGATGCCAAAGGCATCACTGTGGCACAGCCTACGTCTTCTAACCGTTTAGCTAAAATGGGGTCAGCGTTGATATAGGGTAATACTGCAAAGCCTTCTTTAACTAGTTGTTCTGCTGCTTCCAGTGTTCCAATGGGATCTGGAAGTAAATACTTAAGGTCAGGTATTACTTCTAACTTGACGAAGTTATTATCTTCCTGCCCCAACAATTTTGCCATTTCTCGCCCCAAACGGGCAACCCGAATTGCTTCTTCCGCAGTTTGACAACCTGCGGTGTTGGGTAACATCCAGATTTTCGTCCAATCCAGGGCTTCAGCTAAACCTTCATGGCCGGGTGCTCTGGTTTGTACCCGCCGCACTGCTACAGTGACGATCTGGCAATCACTGGCGGCAATACTTTGTTGCATTTCCTCGATGTTGCGATACTTGCCAGTTCCCGTTAGCAGGCGGGATTGGAAGGTTCTGCCAGCGATAGTTAGTGTTGAGTCTTGAGTAGAGACGCGATTAATCGCGTCTGTACAAGGGAGTTCTGAGTTTTGCGAGGACGCGGTAGGGCGATGCCCGTTGGAGAAATTGGCAGAGTGAGTGAGCATGGAAGTATGAGTAGATGGCTTAATGTGGAAGCGTGAATAGTGGAAATCAGAAAGTAAGGGGTCAGACTTTTGCTGACAGATTAAATCGGCAATCAATACTGCTGTTACAGGCGCAAGCAAAATTCCATTGCGGTAATGACCAGTGGCAAGGGTTAAATTTTTACAATGGCTAGTACCAAGGATGGGTAATTCATCGGGGGTGGCTGGGCGAAATCCCCACCAGAATTCCTGGATGGGATAATGCTGTAGTTGGGGATATAGTCGGATAGCTGCTTGTAGTAATGTTTGAACGCCGTCTGGGGTATTGTGGGGAGTAAAGCCAACATCTTCGACCGTTGCTCCAATGACGAGCGATCGCTTCTCTTCTAAAGACGCTGTGCGATCGCGTCTCGGTACAATGTAAATATCCTGCCCAAACAAAACTCGCTTCAAAGACAATTCCGGCGAAAATTCTGGGACTCGCACGCTCAGCATTTGTCCTTTTCTAGGACGCACAGGCAATGGTAATAATTCATTTGACCAAGCACCTGCGGCTAAAACATAGTGTGCAGCGCGGATTACTCCAGCATTGGTTTGAATACCAACAACTTGTGCTTGTTGTTGCCTAATTGCTTCAACTATAATCCCTTCTTTTAGCTCAACACCAAGCAACTCGGCTGCTGTCCACAGCACATTCGCCAAGGCCCGATTGTCAACTTGTGCATCTTCAGGATACCACCAGCCACCAACTACTTCCGCTCCTAATCCTGGCTGATATTGATGAATTGCCTCTTTGTCTAACCAATAAGCCGGGGAAGAGGAGGAGAGGGGGAGAGTGGGGGAGGGGGCGAAAGAAACATTATTCTCTCCTTGTCCCCTTGTCCCCTTGTCCCCTTGCCTCCCCTGCCCCTCTTCTTCAAAGACGGGTGCTAGGATACCACAGGGCCAATAACCTGTATTTAAGCCAGTTAGTTCTTCTAGTTTATAAATCCAGTCGGGATATAAAGCACGCGATCGCCAACACAAAGAACGCATTGCCGCATTAGAGATGTTTTCCGCATCTGGTGCTAACATCCCAGCGGCGGCGTGAGTTGCTGCTGCGGGGAAATCACGACAAAGCACGGTGACATGTGTCCCGCGCAGTTTTAGTTCAATGGCGATCGCTAAGCCAATAACGCCGCCACCAATAATTACAATTTCACTAGTCATTAGTCATTAGTCATTTATTATTAGCCATTTATTATTAGTACATAACTAATAACTGATAACTAACATCTAACGACTGATAACTCATAACTTGTAACTAATGACTAGTACAGTACAGAAGCAATAACTAGACAGTTAGAAACAGACAAAAAATCAGATTTTATCAACGTTACAGCCTTCAACATAGCTGTCTAGCCGCTTTTTGTACTAGTGACCGCTACCACAAGGCTCGAATTGGTTCGTTGTTTTGATTTGTATCAGTTGATTGAGTATCAAATTGAGTGTCTGTATTGCTTGTGTCTTGTGTATTTTCAGTTGAGTCATCGGGAGTGTTATTCTGGGCAACGCTAGTCCTACTTTCATTTCTGTCAGATGCAACACTGCCCCTGCTGTCATTTCTTTGGGATGCAGTTTCATCATTACTGCTGCCAGCAGTGCTATTAACATTGATATTTGCTGGAAGGACTCTGGCTTTTTTATCGCTGGGAGCGTTAGCACTTTGTTGTCCGCCCATAGGAAAGTTGATGCCTAGCAATGTACCAAGTAGAATCGCCAAGCCTCCAGCCATCAGAATTAAGGGTGTCCATCTACCCATCTTGTTTTGCTCCTTTTTAACCTTCTGGTGTCCACACTATTTGAGAACCTTAACCTAAAAATCCATCAAATTTTGTCACTTTCATATCGTCTAAAATCTGAGTTTGGCAGTTCCTTACGCAGGTCTATTGTAGGAGAATGAGGAGGAAGCGTTCGCCCTTAGCGTGCTGGAAGCAATCGCATTCATCAGGTTTTGTGGTTTAACCACAAACCATTGCTGCGCTTTGCCACGCCAATTCGCGGCTGATCCCTTGCTTTCTACCTTAACCGCACAGTTAGTACAACTGCCAATTAAGTGACAATCCATTACCCTAGCACCGCCATTGTAGAGGTCAATACCATTTTGCAGCAAAATTTCTCGTAAATTGGCTTCGAGAGCGTCTCTACATGCCTCAACCCGCCTTTCCCTCAAGTGCAAACCGAAGGCAAGACGGGTGGATACTTGCTTAAAGCAAGTGTGGCTGAGTGGAGACACTACGCCCTCGCATTCAATTGTTTTACCTTCAGCTAAAACCTTAGGCATTTTTAAATTGCCAAACTGGGTTTTTGTTGTATATTGACACATTGCCTTGAAAGTTGTCTCGTCGGTCCAGTTTTATGACCACAAATCCCTCACCTCAACTTTGGCTCTATGACACTACACTACGGGATGGCACTCAGCGCGAGGGGCTATCAGTATCGATAGAAGATAAGTTACGCATTGCCCGAAGACTCGATCAACTGGGAATTCCTTTCATTGAAGGCGGTTGGCCTGGTGCTAATCCTAAAGATGTACAATTTTTCTGGCAACTCCAAGAAGATCCGCTCAAACAAGCAGAAATTGTTGCTTTTTGTTCAACTCGACGCCCTAACACAACTGCCGCAGATGAACCAATGCTACAAGCTATTCTGGCTGCGGGAACTCGTTGGGTAACGATTTTTGGCAAGTCTTGGGATTTACATGTCACAGCGAGCCTCAAGACGACATTAGAAGAAAATTTGGCAATGATTCGCGACACGATTGAGTATCTCCGTTCTCAAGGGCGTCGCGTTATTTACGATGCTGAACATTGGTTTGATGGCTACAAGCACAATCCAGATTATGCTTTACAGACATTAGAGGCAGCGATCGCATCTGGTGCTGAATGGCTAGTCCTCTGTGATACCAATGGCGGCACTTTACCCCACGAAATTAGCCAAATTGTGCAAGATGTGGTAAAGGTGACTGGGGACTGGGGACTGGGGACTAGGAAAAACTTTTCCCAATTCCCAATTCCTCAAATAGGAATTCACACTCATAACGATTCAGATATGGCGGTTGCTAACGCTCTAGCAGCAGTCATGGCAGGCACGAAGATGGTACAAGGCACAATCAACGGTTACGGTGAACGTTGCGGTAATGCCAACCTCTGTTCGTTAATTCCTAATTTACAACTGAAGTTGGGTTACAGTTGTATCACAGAAGACCAGCTAACGCAACTTACAGAAGCTAGTCGTTTTGTCAGCGAAGTAGTGAACCTTGCCCCTGATGAACACGCTCCCTTTGTAGGACGTTCGGCTTTTGCTCACAAAGGCGGTATTCATGTATCAGCCGTGGAACGCAATCCTTTGACTTATGAACACATTCAGCCAGAACAAGTGGGGAATCGTCGCCGCATTGTGATTTCTGAACAGTCCGGACTCAGCAATGTTTTAGCTAAAGCTCGCAGTTTTGGAATTGAACTTGATCACCAAAAGGCAGAGGCTAGGCAAATTCTTCAGCGCCTCAAAGATTTGGAGAGTGAAGGATTTCAATTTGAAGCGGCAGAGGCAAGTTTTGTACTGTTGATGCACGAAGCTTTGGGAGGCCGCCAGCAATTCTTTGAAATCAAAGGTTTTCAAGTCCATTGTGATTTGATTGAAGGTAAAGAAACTACTAACGCTCTGGCTACAGTCAAAGTAGCTGTCGAAGGTAAGAATATTCTGGAGGCGGCAGAAGGCAACGGCCCGGTGGCAGCTTTGGATGCAGCTTTACGCAAAGCTTTAGTGAACTTTTACCCTCAAATAGCGACTTTTGAACTGACAGATTACAAAGTGCGGATTCTCAATGGACATACGGGCACGGCAGCGAAAACCCGCGTGCTAGTAGAATCAGGCAATGGTCATCAACGCTGGACGACAGTGGGGGTTTCGACCAATATTTTGGAGGCTTCCTATCAAGCTGTGGTGGAGGGTTTGGAATATGGTTTGTTGTTGCATTCCCAGGCGGAATCAGCGTTAAAAACTTCTGGTTGACAAAAACCGCCATATAGTGTTTAGGCTCTGTTTCCCAAGGTAACTAAGAAGCGATCGCACATAAACTGTTATGCGATCGCTTCTGTTTTCTGCTAAATCAACTCGTTTAGGAAGAGCTAGGTAGAAAAAATCTATCGAATAAAGTAGTTATGTTGCTAAAAACAAGGCAGGAAAATGAAGCAAACACTAACTCAAAAGATACAGACTGACTTTGATCGAATTGCATTACTAGAGCAGCCAACATGGAATCATAACAGTCATTACCACAGTTTCCTGCTGAAACAACTACCAGCCCATTGTGCAAACATTCTTGAAATTGGTTGCGGGACTGGAACATTTTCTCGTCTGTTGGCTCAACGCTCTAACAGAGTTTTTGCGATAGACTTATCTCCCAAAATGATCGAAGTAGCTAAACGCCAGTGTGAATGTTACACAAATATTGATTTTCAGGTAGCTGACATCTTGCAGTGGGAGTTTCCAGTTGAGCATTTTGATGCGATCGCTTCTATTGCAACTTTCCACCATTTGCCTCTTGAGAGCTTACTGCCCAGTTTGAAGGCTACATTGAAACCAGGTGGCAAGCTAGTAGTTTTGGACTTACTAGAACATGAGATTGTACGGGACGGCTTGAGTGATGTAATTGCTGTGCCACTTAGCTGGATATTTCAACTGTTTAGAAATAAGCGCATCAGACCGACACTGGAAGCAGTAGAAGCATGGAGAGAGCATGGTCGTACAGACAAGTTCCTAACTCAATCACAAGCACAGCAAATTTATACAAAGATGCTAACGGGAGCGATTGTTAGAAAGCATCTATTCTGGCGTTATTCAGTAGTATGGGAAAAAGACTGTATCGCAGGCAACCTAAAAACGCTATAATTTCAGCTTCAGCTTTTTTATACCCTTTTCAACCCGTCGAACTTACCTTAAAAAATGTGAAAGGAATTACTTCTGCGTTGTGCCTTTTTCCTGACTAGTGCCTAGTACTGATATGGTTAAATTAGTGGCTTTTTCCCGTAAATGCAAAAATAGCAGCACAGTTACTAATTCCAGACAAATAATAATTGTTTCTCCCACACCTAAAACACGATCTGCAATCCAGGCACAGATATAAAAAGCTAATGCTGCGAAGAAATTGGCGATGTTTACGACAAGGACTTCATCCTACACAATTCTTTAAGAGAAATTTTCCCAGGCTTGGGCAACCAATTTGCTCAACCAGCGCCTCTGTTGCCGATCCAGCATTGGATCATCCGCTAGCACTTGAGCGGTTAATTCTTCTAAAGATTGGCCCTGAGCGCGGACAATTTTAACGACTCCGGCGATCGCAGCGGCAACCAGTTCTTCATCAATAGGCTTTTGTCGTAGATCAACAATTTCTTGGGGACTATCTGGAATAGGATAATTCATGGTGTGGGTTAACAGAAATACAAAATGAACAATAATTTTGACAAACTCTTAAAATTTCTTCACTGAATCTTTATGCAACTATTAGGGCGGAGTTTAGCGTACTTTCTGCCTTTGTAAAATCTGTCTTAGTGAGTAGATTGATCGGAGATGTCAGGGAAAGATGAGAGAAATCCTTTATTTAGAAGTTCCGACTCCGGATACGGCGTCAGTACGTAACTGGTTGCAAATAGATTTTAAACCAGGAAATGGGGAAAAGCTGCTAACCCCGGAAGGCTTTCGCCTGAGAATACCTGCTGGAACTACAAATGCTAGTGGGGCTATTCCGGAAAACTTACCTAGTGAACTTTCTGTATTTGTTTGGTCGGTGCAACGAACTACTTATCTAAAAGCGTTCCGTTGGGCAGATAAACCCTTTCCTGGAGAGGGGCAATTCCTGCAACGTCTAACTACAGAAATCAGGAGCCGTTTTCCGCATTGCTACCCAGAACCGCCAGCAATTGATTTGTCCCAACAATCAATTTTTGCAGCACTAAGCTCTGTCTATCCCCTCACCGTCAAGTATTTTCAGAAAATGCCCAACGGGGAATATGACCTGAAGCGTGCCTACTGGTGGGAACAACGATGGCGCGAAGGGGTACGCAATCCTCAGCAGCCCCAACAGGTGCTTTTTTCGCGTAATGACGAGGAGACAAAAGGACAAGGAGGACAAAAAGACAAGGAGACAACAAGAAGAATTGATGCTTCTTCCCCCCCCTCTCCCCCTCTCCCCCTCTCCCCCTCATCTTCTTCCCCCACCTACGACATCATCTACATCGGCGGGGCGTTAGGTGTGATTCATGCGGCAGTGATGGCAAAACTGGGATATAAAGTCTTGCTGCTGGAGCGAATGCCTTTTGGGCGGATGAACCGGGAATGGAATATTTCCCGCGATGAGATTCAAAGCTTAGTTAACCTAGGTTTGGCAACGCCAGCCGAGTTAGAAACCATCATTGCTAGGGAGTACAAAGACGGATTCAATAAATTTTTTGATGCCAATAATCCGTCTAAACTGCGATCGCCTGTCTTGCACACACCCACAGTGCTAAATTTAGGCTTAGATTCCGAGAAATGGCTACAGATGTGTGGACAAAAGTTGCAAGCAGCAGGCGGTGAAATCTCGGATGAAACAGAGTTTATCCGCGCAGATATTCACAAATCACAAGTAGTCGTTACAGTCAAGCATTTACCTAGTCAAACTGAGAAGCAAGTCAGTGGACGACTGCTAGTAGATGCAATGGGATCTGCGTCCCCAATCGCCTGGCAATTAAATGGTGGTCGTGCCTTTGATAGTGTATGTCCGACAGTAGGAGCAGTAATTGAGAGCGGATTTGATCCTGGTGTATGGGACTCTCAGTATGGAGACGTTCTTTACAGTCATGGAGATATCTCGCGGGGAAGGCAGTTGATTTGGGAATTGTTTCCTGGAGCAGATGAAGAACTGACGATTTATTTATTTCATTACCACGAAGTTAATTCTGAAAATCCCGGTTCATTGCTGGAGATGTACGAGGACTTCTTCACGATTTTGCCTGAGTATCGCAGGTGTGATATGGACAAATTGGTGTGGAAAAAGCCGACATTTGGCTATATACCAGGACACTTTAGTATAGACAGTAGCGATCGCACAGTTGCCTTTGATAGATTGATTGCGATCGGTGATGCTGCATCACTCCAGTCTCCCCTTGTTTTTACTGGGTTTGGTTCCCTAGTTCGCAACCTAGAGCGCCTAACAACGCTTTTAGATACCGCTCTCAAGCATGACCTGTTGAGTTTCCGACACTTAAACCAAATTCGCGCTTATCAAAGTAATGTTTCTGTGACTTGGCTATTTTCCAAGGGCATGATGGTACCGACTGGGAAATTTTTACCCCCCCAGCGAATTAACTCCATGCTAAATACCTTCTTTGGGTTGTTAGTAGACGAACCCCCAGAAGTGGCAGATAATTTCATCAAAGATAGATGTGATTGGTTAACTTTTAATCGCCTAGCACTTAAAGCAGCTCGTAAAAATCCTGCCTTGCTGTTGTGGATTTGGCAACTTGCCGGGGCAAGAGATTTACTCAGGTGGGTGGGTAACTATTTTAACTTCGGTCGTCATGCCTTTGTCAGTGCCTTGCTAAGTGCATGGTTCCCGCGCTTCCTTAACCGGATAAATCCTTGGCTGGAACCTCGCTATCCAGCATTGTGGTTGCGTCTACTGACTATTAATTACGCGATCGCTAGTGGTAAACCGCGATCGCGTAATCAGGTAGCAAAACTCACCCCAGAAGCAATAATTCAAAAGTCAGAAGCGAGAATTATGAATTAGTTAAGAGTCCAAAGTCAAGAGTCCAGAGTTTTTTGACCCTTGTACAAACGCGATTAATCGCGTCTGTACTCTTGACCCTTTACTACTGACTATTTGGGCGAAAATTCGGCAGTTCCACAGATGCCAACGACTTGCGCCCTTTAGGGGGACGTTGGGGATAAACCACTGGTGAGAGCGAATTGGCATCATTGATGTTGTCTTCTGATGACTTTTGGGACAAATCAGTCGCTGATAATTCCAACTGTGTCAATCGTGAGATTTCCGACCAGTAATCCTCACCTTCTTCAGCAGTAGTCTCGATGTGAGGTGAAGTAGAGGATATTGGTAAAGTATTGGCTGGTGAGATTGCAGCATCTGCTGTCGAAGAAGTGGGGGTAGTTCCAGGAGAATTCATTTCTTCCTCAACTGGCTCCTCAAATTCCTGTTTTGGTGCAGTTTCTGGTTCTTCATCATCCTCATCTTCCAGGATTGTTGCTAAAGATTCCCAAGTAGGTGCACTAGCCTGATTACTATCTACATTCGTTTTAGCAACAGGCTGTGGTGAGACAGATGTAGGCTGAGAGACGAAAAACATTTCGATCAGACTATCTAATTGTTGATCTAGGTTTGATGACCCTAAAGGTGAAACAACTTCCGGTGCATTTGGGGAATCATCAAGTTCTGGCGAAGGTTCTGGTTGTGCTGGTGATGGCGTGTTTCCCTTGACTGACCAGTTCCAGGGAGATGAGGGAGAAGTCGAAGCAGATTCGTTTCTTTGGTATAGCGGTGGTGTTGACGATTCTACCCAAGAACTATCTAGATCATCGGTCAAGGATTCTGATTCTGCTGACCAAGGTTTGATTGGCTGTACGTCGGGAAACAAAGACCGAGCTTTTCTCGAAAATCTGCCTTGTCCGCTGGTTATGTCTTTGGGATGTTTTGCCGCATCGTCTAGGGAGTCATAGCTAGGAACGGGTGTATCTAAACATTTTTCCAGAGCTGCTTTAAATTGCAGAGTCTGGCGTTGTTGTCGCATAAGTCTAGTACGTAACTCCCGACCAGTATTTTCTGATTGCAATAGCTGCTGAGATTGTTCACTGTAGTTAGTTTGCAGCAACGCACATTCCCGCTCTAACTGGGCTAGGCGTTGTTGGCTAATTTGTAGCTGTGCTTTATAAGTTTCAATGAAAATTTCTTGGTGTTGAACAGTGTTTACAGCAGTTTCTAACTGTTGGAAAAGGGACTTTATTTGTTCTTGGGCGGCGGTAAGTTCCTGAGCGTGTTGGTTGAGCATCGACTCAGTGACGCTGGAGCGGGTTTTCTGCCACTGCAAAACCTTTTCAGACTCAGCTAAATCGTCTTTTAACTGCTCCACCTGCTCATATAAGCCATTATTAGCAGCACGCAAGTCTTCATTCAACGCCAACAGCTTCTGAAATTCCGAGTCAATAAGTGCTTGTTTATCTCTTTCAGGCTCTGCAACCCAGTCTTGCTGAGTGGTATCTTTTGAGAACTGCGGAACTTCAGTCTCGTAATGTGTATCTTCAGCTGGCTTGAGAAGTGGCAATTTTGTAATTGCCATATTTTCATTAGGCACAACTGAGTAAAAAGGACAACTCGCCTGCTCCGCTTGTGGCAAATTAGCAGAATTTAGGGATTCCATCACAGCCCCTTTGTTTGATGTGTCAGCTTCATTCATCACTCTTGACCCACCCGCTTAAAAATATTCAGCAGTGCTGGCGTTAGCATTGCCGATCAACTGTGTCTGTTTATGGTTTACTCTAAATGCCAAGTTTAACTCTCTCCAAGCATGAGTAATTAGACATTTATTTAGAGTTCCCCATTTTGCATCTATAACTGATGCCGTTATAACACTATGAGGCTCTGCCCCGTCAAGCTTCGGTATGGCGGAGACTTTTAGTTCAAACATTGATGGGGGGTCTGATCCTGCTTGACTTTTATCAATAGATATGATTAATAATCAGCCAATAAATATTTATATGCCAAATAAACTTTAGCGCCGTACAAGGGAGCAGGGGGAGCAGGGGGCAGAGGGGCAGGGGTAAAATTCTCTACTCAGCACTCAGCACTGGCTCAACGCCCCGCTACCGGTCTAAGCGCAGCCATGCCCGCAGGGCTTTACAGCACTCAGCACTACTTCAAGACAGCCAACGAGGACGAAACCCAACTAAGGGTAATTGTTCTGGCCTAATTTCAACAGTTGCGGCGTCGGTGATAGGCAACAGGGGCATTAACCACAGGCTACTGGTAGCGATCGCATCTCCATCATCGGTTTTCAAAGTGTTTTCAGGTAATGATCCTGTGGGGTTGGTTTGTGGTACTACTTGGTCAAATATCAAACCCAAACCGTCAGGAGATAAACTCATTTGCACATTCCGTTGTTCGGGAGGCAGCACTAGCAGTGGTTTTTGTTGTCCGGTGTTCAAGTCAATCGCTACTACATAGGGCTGTTCTATGTATTGCTCCTTTGACACTAACTGTGTCAGCAGACAGTAAAGGGTGGGTGAAGCAGAATCAAATTGGCAGCTGATAATTGAGCCTGTTGTTTTTAATAATTGTTTCTGCACACCTTGGTTTGTCACTAAAAACAAATCTCGCGTGTAATCTGTATTAAACTTTACCATTGCTGCTTGAGAGCCATCTTTGGAGAAAGCCTGCACTAAGCCAAACTGCGGCAGAAAATCCAAAGGTTTACTAGCATCTCCTTGCAGCGGTAAAATTGCTGCTCCCTGTCCTTGGGCAACTGCTACAGCTTTACTATCCGGCGTGATCATAAAGTCTCCTCCCGGTTGGCTTTGCAGGCGTTTAGGAGTAGATTTTTCGCCTGATTCATCGTTGTTTGCTGGCATAAACCATAGCCCAAAGTCACCAGGATTAGCTTTGTTTCCCCGTTGGACGACAATAGTTTGTCCATCAGGTGATAAATCAAATTTGAGATTTTGATAGTCTTTACTGTCTAAAATCAGGTCAACTCTGGCTGCCGATTTTGCTTGTTCTCCAGATTTTCCAGAAATGCCTGTTGTCACTGTGTACAACTGAGCTGAAAGTAAGTCTTGGTTTTTTGTGGGACGAGCAGAAAATAAAATTTTCTCCCCATTTGGAAATGGCTCGAAGTCCATTACAACTAGGTCTTTGGGCGTAAGTATCTTTTTTTGCTCTTGAGTCAAGTTGTAGAGAATTAACTGCCCTTTATCTTCTTGATTAGCTCCTATGTAAAGGATGGCGCGATCGCGTGTGCGGAAGCTACCTGTAAAGGGCTGTATCGTCCTATTTTTGCCTTCTTGTTGGACAAACTTATCTTTTGCTGCCTGCAACTTTACTTGATAATTTGTGCCATAAGGCGCAGGTGTCAACAGTGTATACACCATCCGCCGCCCTGCCCAACTGACTTTACCTGCTAGAGGCGGATCGATTTTCAAGTTCTCCTCTACACTTTTTGTGTCCATTGGGCGGCTAAAGGTGAGAGTGAAGGAGATATCTTCTGCCCCAATTTGTTGGTTCTGCCAGCTAAAATTACGGACGCGAGCTGTGACTGCATCACCTTGCAATATCATGAACCCAATCAGCAAACTCAGCACTAGCATTAGTGGGATTGCTATGCGATCTAGTGGTTGGATAAATGCTTTAGAGTTAGTCATTGGTCAAGGGTCAAGGGTTAAGGGTAGAGACACGATTAATCGCGTCTGTACAAGGGTTAAGGGTAGAGACGCGATTAATCGCGTCTGTACAAGGGTCAAGGGTAGAGACGCGATTAATCGCGTCTGTACAAGGGTCAAGGGTCAAAAACTCTCATACTATGGACTCTTGACTTTTGACTCTTGACTAATAACTATAAGGATTCTGCGGTTGAGGAATCTTTTTTAGAGAGGTAGCGGCAATGGTCAGTTGGCGTTTACCTGCCAGATTTTCTGTCACCATTTGTCCTTCTACTTCTAGCCAACTATCAGCAGAGTAACGCTCTTGATTATCTTGTAGTTTGACTGGCAATCCTATGGGGTAAGCATCTGCTGCACAGCAAGTTAGAACAAATCGCGCTAAGAATAAATATTCTTTTTCTATATCTGGTGGGTGCATCACAAATCCTTGCACCTTGACTTTCTGTCCTGTATATGCGTCTGGTTCTGGATAGACGTTGAGGGTGCGTACCCAGTCTACGAGCGATCGCTCTTCTGGACGAACAGTAGCCCGAAATGCTTGGGGTTTGATGCGTGCCGTTCCTAATAAATCGGTAACATCGCGCTGGAGTGCTTTATCACTTGCAAAAACTTGCGGTGTAATGATGAAACCCAAAATCGCTGTTGTCAACAGTAAAGTACTACCCCAACCAGGAGGAAATAAAGTAGTATGTTGGGCGCTTGGTGGCAAATCACGGCGACGTCGACGCCAAAGTTCCTGTGCTTTAAAAAAACCAATAATGATTAAGCCAACGCTACCTACTATTGTCAACCCAAAGTAATTTGGATGAATCAACAAATTCAGCTTGCCGGTTAGCCAGTATTTCAACATCAAAATTCCCCAAGCTGTAATTGCTAGCACATCCAGCCAAGGGAGTAACTTATTTGGTATTTGAGATTTGCGATTTTTGTTAGTCATTGGTCATTAGTCATTGGTCATTAGTCATTGGTCATTAGTCCTTCATAAATGACAAAGCACAAAGGACAAATGACTATTTTTTAAATGACGTGTAAGTTAATGAAGAGTGTGAACAAAAATGTCAATTGGGCTGCTAAAGCAAAAAGGTAAAATATAGCTCTAGGCTTAAAAATTGATAACATCAAGCCCACAGATTTGATATCAATCATTGGCCCAAACACCAGAAATGCCAACAAAGAACCACTGCTAAAGGTTGAGGCAAAAGATAGAGCAAAAAATGAATCTACTGTAGAACAAATTGACACTACTGCTGCTAATATCAGCATGGCAACAATTGAGCTAATGGGGCCAGCACCTAGACTGAGGATTAGTTCGCGGGGAGCTAATACTTGAATAGCAGCAGCGATCGCACTTCCTATAACCATCACTGCCCCCAATTCTCGCAATTCTTGGATGCTATTATCCACTAGTAAGCGCAGTTTATCTGCAAGTGGTTTACTAGGGCTGGTAGATGAGGCAGTTGTCTGCATTAAGCTACTATCTATCCGCGTCGGTATAGCTGCTTTTTCTCCGAGCAAATAAGTCCCCGATTGTAATAAGCTGGGTGCTGTTGCCTCATTTTGTACCTGATAACGTCCCTTGCGGCGTTTGGGTTCAGTTGTAGGGGGTGGATTAAACTTTAGATAACGAGCGATCGCAGGTTGAACGATAGGACTCAAGTCCTTTTGAAAACTGAAAATAAAACCGATAATTGTGGCGATTAATAAAGAAAATACGACTCGTAACACTACTATTTCCGGCTGATCTCGAAACGCCGTCCAAGTTGACCAAATCACAATTGGGTTAATAGTCGGTGCTGCTAGTAAAAAGCCAATTGCCACTGGTGTGGGTACTCCCTGCATCAACAACCGCCGCGCTACTGGCACATTGCCGCACTCACACACTGGAAAGAAAATGCCGATCATACTGCCAAATAAAGCACCCAGCAGCGGATTTTTGGGCATTTTTTCTACCAACTTGCGCTCATCAACAAAAAATAGCAGCAAACTGGAGAATAAAACCCCAAGAAGCAAAAAAGGCATCGCCTCGACTAGCAGACTTAAAAATAGGGTAAAACCATTGTTCAGTTGATTCATGGGCGTCGCAGTCAAAAGCGGTTTTGAGTTTTAGGGTTTTGCCTAGTCATTCTATCGAAATGGGGATCAAAAGCATGTAGGGACAATTAAACACCATTTGAATAGCTAATTGATCTTCATTTTTCAGTGGCGCTTAAGCACCATAAATCTTTCATTGTCCTAGATGGGGATTTTACGTGAGTGCATTTACTGTCGATAACTATTTATAGGATTGGCTATTTTCAAAAATGGTTCCGGTTACAGGAGGCAAGTAGCTAGCTAGTTGGGCAATGTCTAATCATCTATGTTTATACTTACCGTAATTTGTTGGATAGTACGTTAACCAAGCGGGATTTTCATCAAGGATTCACAGTTATTCAACATTTGGGGATCACTCTTGGTTGCTGCCATCCCCAATTATGAGTATTTGTGGCAAAATCTGATCTAACCTTTGGTTGATTTTCTACTACAAAAACCTTAAAACTGCAAGACCAGGTTTGGCAGATACAGTAACTGCTGATTAAGTATTTTGTGCAAAAATCACCCAATTGACGTAAAGATACGATATTCTTCCCCACCTTTACAAAAGCTCTACAACTTTCGTCTCTATGTAAATACGAAAGCTACCTTAGCGGCTTTTCTACCTTGTATAGACACCACAAAGCAATCGGTATTTAATATATAGCTGTATTTAACAAAGGGTGTCCGGATGATCGTTCTCGGCAAAAATCCAAAGCCACCATAATTTCATTAGACATAGGAGTGAAATTAAATATACGTTATCCAGAACCCTTGTAGAGACGTAGCAGTGTTACGTCTCTACATTTTTACAATTGAGCCGAGACTCTCAGAGGCTAAAGTGTTAGTTTATTGGTTACCTGTCTTTGTAAAAATCAGGGTGTCTAGTGCCAGAAGAATTCAGTTGCAAAATCTCACCACCATCTTTGTCTGAGGGTAGCGATCGCGATGTCGGTTTAGACTCAACCCTCCAAGAGCTGCCAATGTACAACTTCCAGGTGGAAATTAACTGTACTGGTGCAGAACTAGCTAATTTTTTTGAAAAATATCCCTTACTACCAGGAGCAATCTTGATAGAGCAGGGAAAGTTTACTGGGATGATTTCCCGGCGGCGACTGCTAGAATTTTTGATTCGCCCTCATGCACAAGAGTTGTTTATTCAAGAACCGTTAAGCGTTCTCTACAGCTATGCGCGGACGACGGTTTTGCTGCTTCCCGATACAACAACTATTTTGACTGCAATGCAACTTAGTTTAAGGCGATCGCCGGAACTGTCGGCAGAACCAATTGTAGTTAAAACGACATCTGGTATCTATAGATTATTAGATGTGCAGGAATTGAATATTACTTCTTGGCAAATTCGGGGAATCGAAGATTTGGTGCGGTACGAACGTAGTCAAGCCCAAATGATTCAAAATGATAAAATGGCAAGCTTAGGGCGTTTGGTAGATGGGGTTGCACACGAAATTTTAGACCCCGTGGGTTTTATTTGGGGTAACTTAACTTATGTCTCAAACTACAGCCAAGAATTACTCAAGCTAATAGCGGCTTACGACAAAGAGTTACCATCAGCCTCCGAAGAAATTATCCAGATTAAAGAAGAGATTGAATTTGATTTTCTAGAACAAGATTTATCGCGATCGCTTGCTAGTATCCGTACTGGAGCAGAAAGATTAAAAAAACTGGTTACTAGCTTACAAAACTTTTGTCATATCGATGAGCTTTATCCGAAGCCAGTAGATTTACACGCTTGTATAGATAATATTATTATATTAATTAATAGCCGTCTTCAGGGAGAAATTGACATTATCAAATACTATGGTAAACTGCCTCCAGTGTATTGCTTCATGGGACAGTTAAACCAAGTTTTGATGAATATTTTAAGCGAAGCTGTGGATAATTTACTAAATGAAGCAGTACGACAGCAACTGCACCTAGACAATACAAAAACTGTTCAAAAACCCCGAATTGAGATTACTACAGAAGTTATTTCGCAGGAAGCAAGCAAACCAGATGCACCAGATTCTCGCTGGGTGTTAATTCGTATTGCTGACAATGGCCCTGGAATGTCTCAGGAGTTACAACAGCAAATTGTTGAGTCTTTTTCTATTGAAAAAAGTGCCGGCAAAGAAACTAGTTTAGCAATAAGTTATCGGATTATTAGGGCAAAACATGGGGGTAAACTAAATTTACGTTCTCAACTTGGTTTAGGTACCGAATTTGAAATACTTTTGCCTTTAGTTTGATAAAACCCCGTCTTCTAAAGGCTTGTTTGAGGTTCCTAAAATCTCGTTCCTAATCTTTGACTGGAAACGAAGAATTTTTTTCGGATTGGGTGGGGTTTGAATACCCATATAACGTTGCGTTAGATTACTTACGAAACTCGCTGCTGCATAGGAATTTGAATCACAAACTCCGTACCTTTTCCAGGTATCGACAAAAATTCTAACTTACCACCATGTTTTTCGGTGATGATTTGATAGCTGATAGCCATTCCCATTCCTGTTCCCTTACCAACAGGTTTTGTTGTAAAGAAGGGATTGAAAATCTGTTTTTGAATCGATTCGGGAATCCCAGACCCATTGTCAGCGATCGCAATTTTTACCCATTGTGAATCACCGACAGAGGTACGAATCGTGATGCGACAGGGATTATCCCGGATTTCCTGATAAGTTCGTTTGGCATTGAATTCTTCAAGGGCATCGAGCGCATTTACTAGAATGTTCATAAACACCTGGTTGATCTGTCCGGCATAGCATTCTACATTGGATAAATTGCCGTAGTCTCTGATGACCTGAATTTCTGGGCTTTTGTCAGTAGCCTTGAGGCGGTGCTGCAAAATCATTAAAGTATTGTCAATGCCTTCATGAATATCCACCGCTTTGAACTCACTTTCATCTAAGCGCGAGAAGTTACGTAGTGACAGGACAATATCCCGGATACGCTCTGTTCCAATATTCATTGATTGCAATACCATAATCGCGTCTTTTTCTAGAAACTCTAAATCGATGGTTTGGCGTTCGGTTTGAATTTCAGCAGGTGGGTTGGGGAAGTAACGATGATAAAGCTGGACTAATCGTAGTAAATCATGGGTGTATTGCCTGATATGGCTGAGGTTTCCGTAAATAAAGCTAACGGGATTGTTGATTTCGTGAGCAATACCTGCCACCATTTGACCCAAGGCAGACATCTTTTCGCTTTGAATCATTTGAGCTTGCATTTTATGCAAACTATCTAACGTATTTTCTAACTCTTGTCCTCTGTGCTGCAAGTCTGTCCGAGAGTCTTCTAACTCACAAATGACTTTCTTCAGTAAAAATTCCTTTGTGCCAATGTCAGTTTCTAACTGGCGGCGTTCAGCTTCGCAGCGTTCCAGCTTTTTCCGCAAGATACGGTTTGTCTTTTCCAATTCTTGGATCTGTATGGAATTGTCTTGGTTATCCATACACTACTTATTTTGTTCCCATTAGCAGTGTGACAAACGTTTTGTTATGAAATTGCGTTTGACCTCCGCTCACCAAAGGAGCAATTTCACCGTAAGCGTAGAAACCACAGCAAGGCAATGCCTCTGGTAAATGAGTTTTGACAAGCTGATACTCAAGTCTTGTCATAGTTCCCAGAATTCGCCGACGGGCTGCACAGGAAATAAGTAACGCTGCTGTTGGCTCCACACCAGGATAATCGGCAAGAGCATTCTTCAGGGATGCCTCAGAAGCTGACAGAATATTGTCACGAGTTGCATCGGTGAGTTGTACAACAGCCTGTTCAGGAATATCAGAGAAGAACGTAACGCTACCAGATTGTTGATCGTAAACATTGGGTGCCCGCATATAAAAATGGTCTTGATTCTCAAAAACCGCCAAGGCATGGATGGCATAGTTGGCCGCAAATCTTTCTTCACCGAGATAGTGCTGGTAGAAATCTAAAGCACGCTGTCCATCAATTTCATGGACTACATTGCCATTAACCTTAGTTACACGGCTACGTTGACTGATCGGAGTCCAACCACTGGCAACTCCGTGGGAAAATAATAGTTGTCCAGAGAACAGCAGCACTGGCACTGAATCACTTAACACTTCACCCTGGAAGAATTGGTAGGTCTTGTTAAAGGTATAGTCATCAGCAGCCATTCCGCCAATGATGGGAACATGCTCTCCCAGGCTTTGTTTTAAACCCTTTAAAATCAACACCCCATTACTCGTCAGACTATCAGGAAAGGTGAGGCATAATTGTGGTAAGGATGCACTCTTTGCCTTTGCTTGTGCGATCGCTTGTTGGGCTGCAAGGACTGGATTTTTGGATGCTCCTCGTCCAATTCCTGCCCGAATTTCCACTTCATCTGTAGCAAACAGCATTAAGGTTAGAGAATCTTGCTGAAACTCCAGAATTGAGGAGATTTCTCCATTTGTAGTTCCACCAATCAACTCAATTCCGGGGAAAGCATCCTGGATGCGTTGCAGAATTAACGCATGGTCAAAGTCTATAGCAGTAAATAAAAGTCCAGCCTGAGGAATTGACCCTGCTAGGGAACGGCTACATTCTTGAAGAACTTCAGCGATCGCATTTTGAGAATCAGGATCGTCACTATGACCAACAACAACTCGAAACATAACTACCTCATTGTAAGTTTGAATACCAGCGTGCTAACCCCATTCACAGGGGAGCATCCAGCAACCTACAATTAGACTTCCCACCTACTTAAACTAAATTTCAATTCACTTGACTTTTTATTTTCTGCCTCATAAATAGGTCGGTAAGAATAACTCAAACTATGTGTTTTCTAATGTAAAAAATATTAAAATTAGCTCGTAGTGTTCGCCTTGCTCTCGTAGAGAGGGCTTCAGCCCTCAAAGTAGAGGTACGAGAACGCTTTTTTTGGTGATCGCTTCGCTCGCAATTGACTTGTGTTCAACCAGACATGATCTGACGACACAAAAACTGCATGAAAAATTTTGGGAGCATTTTCTACAAAATCAACTCCCTAGTACAGCACGGCGTAAATCCAGCTACCATCTCAGACAAGGGCTTAAGCCTCTTGTAAAGGTAAGCAAACTTCCGCCACATTGTACTAGCTTCCAGTCCCCAGTTCTCAGTTCAATTCATGTGTAGTAAATTTTCGCCCCGTTGGTAAATTTCCCGTGCATAGTCAGTCCAAGCACCTTGTCCCCAATAACGAAAACAACTGGTTTGCAGCAAAAGGTTATGCAAGAGAACGTTACGGTAATGAGATTGTCTGGTAACAGGTTCTGCTGAATCAATTTGCTGTAATGTATCAACCTTTTGATGAAATAAACTGCTTAATTGATACATGGGAGTCAAAACATTTTCATATCCTTGTACCCAACTGATATGATTTGTCCACGAAGCTCCATCCATGTGAAAATTTGGGTTGATTTGCTTTAATTCTTTAATAGCAATCTCTACAGCTTCAGGTTGGCAATTATCCGGTGAAACTCGCTCCCAAATTTGGTGTTGTCCCACTGGCTGGCAAGTTAGGTAATCTTCAGGTTTACAACCAGCGGCTTCTATTAATTCCAAATATTCTGTACCACATACCCCAACAACACCTGATTTTCCTCCCCCGTGCTGCACCATGTCCCGCCAAGCTTGGTTGAAAGCGCTAGGAAATTCATTCATCATGACCCCACCATTTTCACCATCCCCAATTTGACTAACTATTGGTGGCACCAAAACATTTCCTACTTGTTGTTTAGATAGAGTTTTGGCTTCATAGTAAGGTTGCATCTGCGCGACTAATTTAGTATCTGAACCTTGAGTTTTAATCAAAGCTGTAATGCTAATTGTTTCGCCTTGAGAATTGCGGGCCATCAAACGGTGTGGTAAATGTTTGTGGGTGAGAGATTGACCGCTAATTGTTTCTACAGAATGTTCTTGCACAAGTAGCCAGCGATATCCACATTCTTTTAAAGCTTTGACAAATTCAAATAGGGTATCAGGATGATTTGGCAAATGCATTTCTGGGGGTGAAAATCCTTTGACTCGCGCCAGTGCTTCCCAACCAAAAATTGCAGCAAAATACTGTTGCCATGCGACGATGTGCAATTTAATATCTGGTATGGGTGTGGAAGGAATAACAGCATGGCTCCACATTGTACCCAGCCACTCTACGTAAGGTTGATAGGTGCGATCGCAAGTAATCCGCTTCAGGTTATCGAGTACATCGCTACGTCCCATTTGCCTAAGTCCCCACAAAAGATTACCAGAGTAATCCAACATGACGCGCGGATTGCAGCCTTGATTGACGAGTTCGGGAATGAAGTCTCCCATACGGCTGTAACAGTAGGCAAAAGGGCCGGCATTATGATTATCCCCTTCATTGGGATGTTCAAACATATATTGCAGATTGCTGATGAATCCTCCATCGTGTCCAGCGGGGACTGTTGGCTGATGCATGTGTAAGGCGATCGCAAACACAGCATTTACGTCTTCTAATCGGATATTCGTTGTTGGTAAAAAGACAGGCTGATCATGGTTAACAACAGAGAGAACCTCTGTTTCCCAACCAGAAATATTCGGCAAACCATCGATAATTTCGGGGATTTCGGGCAAAGTTGTAAGAGGGGTAGGCAAGGAAAGCATTTCTGGTTGCTCCGAAATGAAGGCTATCTAATTATCTAACCAATGCAACAGCTTGGCCTCTTTAGTTAAGATGTCTTTTTAAGAAGTTACCCTCTAGCCTTGACAGCAGCAACATCTCCTAAAAAGTCGTATAACCCATATATATCTTGTTCATCGCGAGTGTGGTTTGCCAGTCTTAGTCGTGTTTGAGTTCAACTGCAACAGCAATTCAATTTTTCAGAATCACACCTGCTTGCGTTAGACGAGCAAGTTATTCTCATATATAACCAGCTAAAAAACGAGAATCTTATGGAAAATAGCCAGTATGAGCAAAAATATAAGAAAGGAGTAATTGATTTCTTTAACAGCAGAACTACTTATGATAACGATTACACTATTCATCGCGCTCTTCCTCTACTAGAGTTAGTTCAGCTAAAGAAGGGACAAAAAGTATTGGATATGGCAACTGGCACAGGTATCATTGCCATTGCTGCTGCACAAATTGTTGGCTCTGAGGTAAGAATAATTGGAGTAGATTTTTCTTCAGGAATGCTTGAGCAAGCACGACAAAAGATTGAGGAATTAGGTTTGCAAAATATCGAATTAATTGAAGCAGATGCTGAGTATATTGACTTCAATCATGAGAGTTTCGATATAATTCTTTGTTCTACAGCAATCGTTTACTTCAAAGATATCTCTGCTGCTCTAAATAAATGGTATCGTTTTCTCAAACCAGGGGGAGTTGTGGCTTTTTCTTGTTGCTCTGAGGAATCTTGTGGCGCGCCACTCATAATTCAGGTTTGTGATAAACATAGTATTTTGTTAAAAAACATTAATGAGCCAACTGGAACTCTTGAAAAGTGTCGTCATCTTCTTGCAAAAGCTGGTTTTCAAGATATTCAAATGAAGAGTCAACAACTTGGTTTCTACCGCAGCCTAGAGCAAGCTAGAGAATGGAATGGAGGATGGTTTCATCCTAGAGAAAATCCCTTGTTACAGGTTTCATTAGAGCAAATGGAAGAATTGAAAGCAGAGTATCGCCAAAAAATCGAAGCACAGGTAACCGAGCAAGGAGCTTGGTACGAAAATCTGACTTTTTTTGTAACAGGTCGAAAGGTGTGAAGCCACTCAAGGTAGTCTTTGATATTTAGCGATAACAGTTTCGAGCAATATTTTGCTGGGTGCATCTTAACGAATGTGCCGACACCCTTTAGGGTGCGGCTACATGCACAAAGCCTGCTCCTAGCAGGCTTTAAGAATTTAAGCCCGCGGAGGCGGGCTTTGTTTGTGTAGCCTCAGACTTCTAGTCTGTGGGCGAATTTGCATTTATTGAGATGCTCACTATTTTGCTCCTATGAAAAAACCGTATTTAACTCTGGTTAAATTGCCTATATTGCTAGATAAAAAGACTTGGAATTAACATACTCCAAGTCTCAAACAAATTATTTCTGCGTTTTGTAATACTCTTATTTAGAGCGTTAAAGATTGAGGATTCGTCTCAATTAACTTCGCTAAATCTTGTAAAAACGCCGCAGCATGAGCACCGTAAATAATGCGGTGGTCAGAAGTAATATTCACCTGCATTTGTTGCCGCACACCAAATAAACCATCTTCTGTTGCTACCACTTGTGGACGGGATGCGCCGATCGCTAAAATCGAACCTTGTCCAGGTGGTAAAATCGCATCAAATTTGTCTACGCCAAACATCCCCAAGTTCGACAGGGTAAATGTGCCACTGTTATATTCTTCAGGTTGAAGTTGTTTAGCCCTAGCACGTTCTACCAAAGACTTCCAAGTGCGGGAGAGAGAATAAATATCTACTATGTCTGCGTTCTGCAATACGGGTGTAATTAATCCACCATCATCCATAGCCACGGCTACGGAAATATTGATACCAGAATGATATACAGTGCCTTGGTCTGAGTAGCTAGCATTTAGTAGTGGGTGTTTTTGCAAAGTCACCGCTACGGCTTTCGCCAATAGCGCTGTCATCGTCACACCTTTAGATTTAATTTGTTTGTAAAGTTTATCTAGTCCATCCGTAGTAATTGTGTAACCCACATGGAAGGTAGGTACGGATAGGCTAGCTAGCATAGTCCGTACTACTGCATTTTGCAGCGTAGTTAGAGGCACTACCTGACCAGGAACTGCGGCTACTGTTGGTGTAGGTGCTGGTGTCCGAGGGGGCGCAGATGTAACTGGTGTAATAGTTGGTGTAGGCGCTGGCGGCGCAACTGGGGTGGGGGCAGGTTGCTTGGTTTTATTAACAGTTGCTTCCACATCTTCGGCAACGATGCGACCGTGGGGGCCACTGCCTTTGAGAGTATTCAAATCAACTTTTAGTTCTTTAGCCAACTTGCGAGCACGCGGTGAAACCACAAGACGCCCTTCTTTATGGTTAGACCCATTTTGAGACGCCAAGGTAGGTGTTCCGACTGAAGCTGTTGCTGGGATTGGTTCGCCAGAGGAGGTAGCAGTAGCAGCAACGTCACCTGAATTTGCAAGTGACTTGGCGGTTTCAATTTCAGCTTCCGTTTCTGCTATGAAGGCGATCGCAGACCCCACCGGGGCGCTATCACCAGCTTGCACTATGATATGGGCAATATATCCTTCATAAAAGGATTCCACATCCATATCTGCTTTATCTGACTCAACAACCACCACTGTTTCGCCTTTTTCCACTTTATCGCCCGGCGATTTCACCCAGGAGACGATTTTGCCCTCGGTCATGGTGGAACTCAGCGCCGGCATAAATACTTCGTGAATGCTCATAGGGTGGTTTTAGAAGCAATAATTTATGGACTTTAACAGCTTTTACCAGATCGAATTGTATCTTGATAGAAGAATTTTGGGAGATTTTATATTTCAGGTTGGCGAGAGGGGAGGGGGAGCAGAGGGAGCAGGGGAAGAGAATAATTAATGACTCTTGACTCTTGTACAGACGCGATTAATCGCGTCTCTCCTGATCTCAGGAACCTACATATAGCTCAGAAGTCTATGTATACAACCATCCTCAATGGTTAGTCAATATCCCCGTTTTGGTCGTTGAATGTTGGCTTTCAAAAACCACTACGAGTTTCGCACAACTCAAATGGGATTACTATATATATTTTTTTGTATTTCTCATAACCACTGCTCAATATACAGGAGCTTCCCAACAGTAGAGGAGGTGGGGTAGAAGTTCAATCTAGAATTCAAAATTAGTAATTAAACTGTTTGAAATTTCTGTTTAATTTTATGTCGGCAAAGTTGAAGTTATTTTGGATTTTGATACTGAGTGTCTTTGCCACTACTGGCACTGGAGTTTATCTCACCCAGCACCAACCATCTGCGCCGATTTTTGAGGCTAGTAGTGGAAGTGGGCAACAGATAGCAGCAACGCAGCAGTCTCAGGAGGTTGTGGCATACCCAGAGCGTTCCAATTATAAAACTATACCTTTAGAAAATATCAACTCATCTCTTCAAGGTAGCGATCCTGCTACCCTGGCTCTGAATGTCTTTGACGAGACAGCATCAGTGGGAGGAACGCGAAAGGTAGAGGTAGTTTATCCGCAACGAAATCAGGCCTTGGTGACGATTACACAAATCAAGCGGAGTAAAGATTCAGTTGGTGCAATTAAATATCGAGCTGAGATGACAACCTTTGGGCGATCGCTTTTGGTTAGTTCACCCCCCGTTTGGCAAATTGTCTGGGCTGGCTCCCAGGTGCAATGTTGGCCTGGGAGTCGCGCCCACAAAAAAGTAACTCAAAGTTGTCATTAGTCATTGGTCATTGGTCACAGAGTAACGGACAAATGACCCTTCGGGTTCTCCAGTTGCTCATGGGGGAAACCCCCAAGACCGCACTGGCTCACAAATGACAAACGACAAATTTAAATATCGCCGCGAATTTCTTCTACAATGCCATCGCGCAGAACGATTTCGACCTGCATTTTGCTAATCAAGTTATCACCCGGTTCTACCCGGAAAAAGCCTTCCATTTGGAATTGGTTGACTTCTTGATCCTGCTGGAGAAACTGCACTTGCTGAAGGTTTTGTAGCAATTGGTTTTTCTGTTCTAGCAGTTCACTTTTCTTTTGATTGACTTGGAGTTGGATATTGTCAATTTGTTGGAGGGTCTGGGGGCCAGGTGGTTGCAGACTCTGCTTTTGAATTGCGGCGATCGCTCTTTGTCCTTCAACGTCCAGCTGTTGCAATTGCTGATCACTTTGATTGATCTGCGCTTGTAGTTGCTGTTGAATTTCCTCTTTCCAGAGGGGAGTGACGATAACTTTGACATTAACGACGCGTTTCAGAAGCAATTGAGGTTTGGAGACATCCATAAAAGTTTCACGTTCACTCTATTAGTTTGCAGGTGGAATTATCAAGCAAACATGCCGTCAATAATACCGCGATAGCGTTCCGTGACGACGTGTCGCCGAGTTTTCAGCGTTTGTGTCATCATGCCATTTTCAATGGAAAATGGCTCGTGAATGAGCCTGAACGGTCCAATGCGGTCATCAGATCGATAGCCTGGACGGTTTTGCACTTCCTGATTCAATTCTCGGCGAAATAAATCCTGGATTATTTTACTCTCCAGATCAATTCCAGCGCTTGGATTTGTGGAGGTTTCTTCTGATGGACGCAGTTGCAGATTCTGACTTTGTGCCCAATTTTCTAAGGCTTCAAGATTGGGGACAATTAAGGCTCCGATGCTGCGCTGGTCTTGTCCGACGAGCATAATTTGATCGATATAGGGCGATCGCAAACACGCATCTTCAATCGGCTGCGGCTCAATATTCTCGCCATTACTTAATACAATCGTATCTTTTGCCCTGCCAGTCAGCACCAAGTCGTTTTCTGGTGTCAGCCAACCCAAATCGCCGCTATCAAACCAACCTTCGGCGTCTATTGCTTTGGCTGTTGCTTCCGGATTTTGATAATAGCCTTGCATAATTTGCGGGCCCCTCAGCAGCACCAAGCCTCGCTTCCCTACTGGTAAAGGTGCTTTTGTCTCAGGGTCTATAATTTTAGCCTCTGTAACAGGAAGTGGTTGTCCTGATGTACCAATTACATTCCGCCAAGGACGACGCACATGGGTGACAGGAGAAGTTTCTGTCAAGCCATAGCCTTGCAAAATCTGCACACCAATAATTTCAAAAAAGTTATCTATGTGCCTTGGAAGCGCACCACCGCCGCTAATCACTTGCTTGATTCGTGCTCCCGTTGCTTCCCGTACCTTGGCATAAACTAGTTTTTCTCCCAAAGCATGGAGGGGCAATAAAGCAGATGCAAGCATTTTAGCTGTTAATCGCTCGACAGATGAAGTATGAAGATTATCTAAACTCAATCCTTGGGCAATTCGTCGCGCTTTGATAAATTTCTCACTATTGCCGAGTAAAAAATTAATTAAACGTTGCTTGTTTGCTGGTTGTTCGCGGAATTGCTTTTGCGCTCCTTCATAAATTGATTCCCACAAGCGCGGTACAGCCACCATGTAGTGGGGTTTAAATTCTTTTAAATCTCCTTTGAAAGAGCGCAAGTTAGTATAAACTTGCGTGCAACCTTGAGATAGTAGGTAATACTCAACTGTCCGTTCGTAGCTGTGCCAAGAGGGGAGAATACTGAGGACAATATCTCCCATTTGCGGTTGTATTACTGTCCCAAAAGTTGTCACTTGATGCATCAAATTGTTATAAGACAGCATCACGCCTTTAGGTTTGCCCGTTGTGCCAGAGGTATAAATTAGAGTTGCTAAAGCATCACGCTTTTGCTTGACTGGTACAAAAGTATGGCTTACCCCAATTTCTATCAACTGTGAAAAATTCAGCACCTTTATGGTTTCCTCTATCGGTGGTGCTTCATCTGAAAGTAAGATTACTAGTTGAACTGGTAGATCCTTGAGGCGAGACGCTCCTGCTTCGCTATTTTGCAGTTTTTCCAGTGTTTTTAAATTTTCGACTACCAGCGCCGTGCTACCGCTATTGGCAATGATAAACAGCAGTTCTTCTCGTTCTGCTTGGGAGCTACGCACTGCATCAACTCCTCCAGCAGTCATTATACCTTGATCGGCAATAAACCACCTAGGACTGTTATCAGCAATCAGGGAAATGCGATCGCCAACTTTTACTCCTAATGCTTGCAACCCAGCAGCAAATTGTTGAATTTGCTCTGCTAACTGAGTATAAGTAATTTTTACTTCTGGTTTCGCATGGGGGTTGTGGAGGACGACGATATCACCAAATCGCTTTGCTGCTAAAGGCCAAATTTCTGGCAGCGACTCCACATTTGTATAATCTACCAAAGGCTCTAATGCCTGGCGTTCTTGTTCAGTAATGTTAGATAAAAAAGAAAAGACAGGTTGGGTTTTTGACATAACACCTTACCAAAATATCGTAATTTGCTGGTTTTTCTAGCTTATTTTGTTATTACGCTACAATACACGTCCTTAATATCCACATTCCCTTTTGTGTATGATAATTCCAGGAATTCCACGTTTATATTTACAAAAATTTATGTTAAGATTCATTTAGATAAATTGCAAGCAATAGATTTCTGAAAAATCAATCGCACACATTTTGTTTGCAGCAAATAACAGCAGCCACCGACTTTTCACAAGGGGTGATTACCTATGAACTTAATTGATGCCATATTGCTAACGCTGATCAATACTGCTGCTTGCCTAGCATTTCCTAAGCTTCTAGCTATTTTTATAGCTCCTAAAACCAAATCTAATGAATCATCAGCTAAGGGTTTAAAACTACAAACAGCTAGAGTAGCACTTACGAGTTTCCCTTATTGTACAGCTTATACATTGACAGGCAGCCAGTTTTGTAAGTTCAGTCCTCGTTTCTGTGCTAAGTGTTCTCCAAACTGATGGGTAGTTTGTAGATAAAAATTTATATATAGGAATCCGGTTTGATTTCTGTTCGCGCAGCGTGGCGTAGCCATACTTACTCGTAGAGATAGGGAATAGGGAATAAGAAAAAAGGGAGGTAGAGGTGTACGGACTTTTTAAGCGCAAGCGCAGGCTACGCCAACAAAAATCAAATATGAGTCCTATATACTTTAGACCAATTTTCAATTATCTCTTCAAGAGAGATTTATTCTTATTGCCTAAATCCTCTGAAGTATAGAGCTAAGGATTTTATGCGGATATTGCATAATGTTTTATTGACCTTAGTTTCTACAAAATTGATGATTCCTATAGATAAAGCAATATATTTAGTTAGCTTATCTCAAATAAAAGAAATATAAAATCTTGTTTTGAAGCAATTGTGATGATTATGCTTCAAACTAAGAATTTCTATCTCCCAAGATATTTAAGCAGGGAAAAACTCGTCTAAGCTGCAACTAAAACCAGGCAATAGGGGAGAAGTTAGCTCATCACAACTAAATAAAGTTGCTACTAACTTGAGTTGAGTTTCTTCCCTAGAATAGATCTCTAGTTTACGCGATCGCCAATCAGCAATCCAATATTCTTTCACTCCTCTGGAAGAATAAAGTTTAAGTTTAGCTTCCTTATCTCGTCTTTGGTCTTCCTTGCTTGCAGACAAAACCTCAACTACTAACTCCGGCGCACCAGTTAAATGTCCCCCTTCATCCAACATTAGCGCCAAGGTTTCCTTAGTAGCCCAAACTACATCAGGAATAACATTATCTGATTCCGTAAACAAAACACCAGGGCTAGGAATAGCCTCTCCTAAACCACTAGACTCAGACCAAACATCCAGTTGTCGGAAAATTTTGCCACAAGTTTGCTGATGTTTGAAGTGAGGCGCTCTGGTCACAAATAATTCTCCATCAACTATCTCGTAGCGAGTCCCTTCATTTTCTGGTAAGAGTTTTACATCGTGAACTGTCCAACGTACTCCTGCTGTTAGCATCTGATTCATCGGCTAACTCCTTTAATCTTGCTCTTGTATTTTAATAATAAGATTTAAATCTAGCTTCCTTATCTAGTCTTTCAAAAAATAAATATATGAGTAAATAGTAAGACTTAAATAAAAGGCAAAACCAGCCACCCAGTATGAGAGGATTAGAGTTGTCTTGAGTGAGCGTCAGAAATTTCTGTTGAGAATCGTTTAGAGGATGTTTTAAAAGTGGTTGGCTGTGATTTTAGGCACTTATTGATCCCCCCTAACCCCCCTTAAAAAGGGGGGAACCAGAATCAAAGTCCCCCTTTTTAAGGGGGATTTAGAGGGATCTAGAACGTTTTGTTACCGACAAGATGACTTTTAAAACATCCTCTTATTAAAGGCATTAATTTTGTCAGCAAGTTTTTGTGGTGATGGTTGCCAGTAGGAGGGTTGAGAAATACGATAGTCTTCGCCATTCTTAATTTTTTGTTGTCATTCATAATAAATTAATTACGAAACCATAAAATTTTTTCGTTTATATTACTCGTCCTAAGCAAATTATCACTTACGGTTTTCACGTCGCCACTTTCCCCTTACTAAGCGAATTTCATCGAAACTATAGCTTTCACCAAGTTGTTCCCGAATTGGAGTCAAAGAAATGTCACCAAGAACTTCTAAAATTTGCCAAATTTTTTGCTGATGTTCAAGAGCCACTAACTGATTTAAATCTACAGGCTGGTTTTTATCAATTAAATCTGCAAGATGACGAATAATTGTAGTGGGGCGGATATTGCGCTTTTGGGCAATTTCGGTAACACTAAAACCTTGTTGATGCAACTGTAATGTCAATAACTCTGTATCGGAAGGTAAGTTTTGAGATAGTTTGAAATTAACTGGTTTTTCCGGTAAACCTTGTTTTTGGGAGTAGGCGTTAATTTCTGCGAGGAACTTTTCGCCATATTGAGATAGTTTGTGACTACCAACGCCAGAAAGTTTAGCAAATTCGGCTAAGGTTTGGGGTTGTACCTGCGTCATTAATTTCAGGGTTGAATCGTGAAAAATAACGTAGGGTGGTACAGATTGTTCGTCAGCGAGTTGTTTGCGGAGCGATCGCAACTTCTGCAATAATATTTCTGCCTCTGCGGCTTTTTCACTTCCCTCTTCCCAAGTAATCTTTTGTGCTATGGGAACAGCAAGAGAAACTGTGCGCTGTCGCCGCATTACTTCCCAACTTAGGGCGTTCAGTTTTAAAACTGAATAACCATCGCTAGTTTGTTCTAGCATACCTTGATGTAAAAGCGATCGCCCCAGCATCCGCCACTCATCTAGACTTTTATCTTTACCAATACCGTAAGTAGAAAGCTTATCGTGTTCATTCTGGGTAATTTTCTGATTTTTTGCTCCCCGCAACACCTCAATAATGTGAAGCATCCCAAATCTTTCTTTACAACGCGCCACACAAGATAAAAATTTCATGGCTTCAATTGTCCAGTCTTGCACTGGTTTAGGATAACGGCAATTATCACAGTTACCACAATTTCCTGGAAAACGTTCTCCAAAATAACCTAGCTGAATTGTCCGGCGGCAAACAGTACCTTCGGCATAATCAATTACCTGACGTAGCTGTTGCTTAGAAATTAATTGTTCTTGGGGGTCGGTTTTTTGGTTAATACTCCATTCAATGGTTTTAATATCACTGAAACTGAAAAAAAGTGTACAACGCGAGGGTTCGCTATCTCTTCCCGCCCTACCTGATTCTTGATAATAACTTTCCAAATTACGCGGTAAATCAAAGTGAATCACTAAGCGCACATCTGGTTTATTAATTCCCATACCAAAAGCAATTGTTGCCACCATAACACGCACATCATCCCGAATAAATCGAGTTTGATTGTTGCTGCGTTCTTCGTCACCTAATCCAGCATGATAAGATAAGGCAGAAATTTTATCATTTTGCAGTTTCAAGGTGAGTTCATCAACTTTTTTGCGAGTCAAGCAATAAATAATTGCTGAACCTTCGTTTTCCCGAACAAGTTCCAATAATTCAGCGTAAGCAGACTTCGTTTTGGTACGAACTTCGTAGTAAAGGTTTTGGCGGTTAAAGCTGGCAATGTGAATACTGGGTTGCTTTAATCCTAATTGTTGGATGATATCAGTACGGACGCGATCTGTTGCTGTGGCGGTGAGAGCGAGGGTAGGGATATTAGGGTAGCGTTTCCGCAGAGATTTCATTTGGCGGTATTCTGGGCGGAAGTCGTGTCCCCACTCAGAGACACAGTGCGCTTCATCAATAGCAAAAGCCGCAATGCCAATTTTTTCTTTGACTAAATCTAGAAACGGGAGAAACCTTTCACTAAGAAGACGTTCTGGAGCGACATATAGTAATTTAACTTTACCACTGAGGATAGCTTCTTCACGCGATCGCACTTTGTAGGGGTTAAGACTGCTGTTAAGAAATGTGGCGGAAATGTTATTATTTCGCAGTCCTTCCACTTGGTCTTGCATTAGGGCAATTAGCGGCGACACCACCACCGTTAAGCCTTTTTTCAATAATGCTGGTAACTGAAAACACAGAGATTTTCCCCCACCGGTAGGCATTACAATCAGTAAATCCCGATTTTGCAAAGCATCTTCGATAATTTGCCGCTGTCCAGGGCGGAATTGGTCGTAACCGAAGTTATATTTTAACGCTTGTTCGAGATTGGGATACTGAAGCATAGCGATCGCTTTTTTGGTGGCTCTCTGCGTGGGTATTTACGAGGATAACAGGATTATAAAAGTACTGAGTTTTAAATGAGTACTTGCATCAGTCCCAACAACCACCTGGGAATTTATAATGCTATTGGTCAATTCATCAGGGATTGTACTCCATAATAGTACATTCACCTTGTTCGCCTCGTTACCAGCCTAGAGCCTCTCCAATTTGATTATCTAAAATCAAAATACAAAAGTTGCAAAAATGATTGGTGGCGTCACCGAACAGCCCGTCGTAGCGAAAAGTGTATCACGTCGTTTTCCGCCGTAGAGTCGCTTCTCCCAAGGGGAGACCAAGGCGAACGGGCATGGCTGAGTCCTTCTCTTCTCTACGAGAGGCTGCGCCAACGAGAGGCTTGTCTGCGACACCAAGGTGTAGCTTGCTTCTCCGTAGGAGTACGCCAACAGACATCAAGGCGTAGCGTGGCTTTTGAGTAGGGGTACGCTTACCGCAAAGCGTCTTTGCAGGAGATTCTGAACTTTTCAAGCTAGACATCGCTTTTTAATTGCTTACTCTTCACTCGATTCTCCCCATTCCTTAATAATAGAAAATAGTGATGAGTAATCAGCATCAGCAAATGACATTTTCACTGCTGTTTGCAAGATTTGTCGCACACCTTTAATACTGCTGAGATCCAATCCACGGGATTTTGCTTCCGAGATAAACAATTCTGTATCTTTTAGCAAATGTTTTGTAGGAAAATTGGGATTAGCATAATTACCAGCCAACATCCGTTCCAGCTTTTTGTCAAAGGTAGGCGCATAAAGTGGACTGTCGCGCAATATTTGCATAAACACATCCACATCGACACCCTGACGTTGAACAAAAGCGAGGCTGAGGGCAAAGCTAGTTGTTAGGGAAGCTATTAGTTGATTTAGTGCCAATTTGAGTGCAGCAGCAGTTCCTACAGGCCCTACAAGTAAAGGTTCTGATCCAAAATGCTGTAGTAACTTCAAGTGGCTTTGATATTGTTCAGGTTCAGCGCCTACCATTACCATCAGTTTGCCAACTTGTGCTTCTGGTATGCTCCCTAGTACAGGCGCTTCTAAATACTCACCACCACCTGCAACCACTGCATCTCTAATTTCTTGGCTTTCTGTGGGCGTAATTGTTCCCATTTGGATAATAGTGCGCCCTTCGAGAGTTTGCCAAGCAGTATCCGAAAGCAAGACATGATAAATTGCCGGGGCATTAGTGAGCATGAGAATGATACACTCAGCAGCGCGAATGGCATGGCGGGGGTGTGTTGCAATTTCAGCGCCAGCTGCTTGTAGCGGTGCTAATTTTTCTGGGGTGCGGTTGTAGGCAACTAGTTCTATATCTGCGGCTAACAACCTTTGAGCCATTGGTAGTCCCATCAGTCCAGTTCCCAGAAATGCCACCTTCATTTTTTAAGTTCCTTTAGTACAGCGTAGGCGTAGCCCTTTGTAGGCATTGCGTTTCATTATTTAAGTGGACAATTATCAGTTATAGCGTTTCTCACTTCAGTGAGGTACAGAAAGAAGTAATTAACCACAGATGTAGACGCGTAGCGGTGAGCCAGCGCGGTCTTGGGGGTTTCCCCCATGAGCGACTGGCGAACCCGTTGGCGCAGCCTCTCGTAGAGAAGGGCTTCCCGGAGGGTACACGGATAAACACAGATGAGTTAGTACCTTAGCAGATTAGGAAACGCTATATTACTGATAACTGATAACTGACTACTTCAGCCACCAGCAGCAAAAGTCAACATAATTAAAACTGAAAGCAAGATACCAGGCGTAAGTAGTGTTACTAGCAAAAACAGTTCATGAGCAGTCATAATTATTACTTTTATGTATATTTGACTTCACAGTAATCATTGTTATCCTAGTCTAAATAAGACTGATACAGCATTCCTAAATAGAGTTTTAACTTTTCATATTTAAGTTTGAACGGGGAAAGTCCATCCTTTGAGTGGTTGAGAAATTTCTCTTTCCCGCAGACCTTTACTTTGAACTAGGACTCCAAAGCCGCCCAGCCCTGTGGAATCTAGAAGCTGGTGTAGTGCGTCCCGCCGCTGTAGTAACTGCCAGAGGGGTTGCTCTTGATAGGAGATAGCTGCAATCCGTTCGCTTAAACCCAACGCCATCAAAAATAAAGCCTGCTGGATAAAACCAACTTTATCTAAACCACACCGCTCACCCCAGCGTTCCAAACCAGTAAAATCAGCATGGGCAGTAATGTCTTGTCGCCCAATATTGATATAGGGGTTGTCATGGAAACGATGCTGATAATAGCACTGTAACGTTCCTTGCGATCGCCTGGGATTGTAGTAACGACTGGCAGGATAGCCATAATCAATTGTTAACACATAGCCACGTTGCAAGCGATCGGCTACTATACTCAACCAATCTAGAGCAGCTAAATTAATTTCACTACGATAGCCATCTAGATAAGCATTTTGGGCAAGGTCGATTCCCACTAAGTCTAAGTATTCAGCCAGTTTGGGCGTAGAAGGTTCCCCTGTGACCTCCACAAATGATGGCATAGCAGGAGGAGTAGGGGAAGAAAATACTCCCTCGTCTCCCTGCATTGTTACGTAAATCTCTCGCAGTTCTCCAGCCTCTAAAATAAATTGATGTACTGGGAAGGCATCCACTAACTCATTAGAAAAAAAGCAGCCAGTAATCGAGTTAGGTGGTATGTCTTCTAGATTGCACCAACGTACAGGGAACTCCTGCAAACGTTGCTGCTGTTCTTGTCTCAAAGTTGGGGACTTTTCAACAATCATGTATTCGAGGGTGGTAAAAAAATCTGGGTAGTGTTGCTGATGATATTTAAGGATATGTAATGCCAGCAATCCTTGACCTGCTCCCATTTCTACTAGAGAAAACGGCACAGGCCGCCCTAAAATCTCCCACATCTGGATAAATTGTTCTGCTAGTAACTCGCCAAAGTCAGCACCAAGGTTGGGAGAGGTGAAAAAATCACTACCCTGAAACCCAATTTTGACTGCATCGCCAGAATAATAGCCGTATTCAGGGTGGTACAGTGCCATGTCCATGAATTCAGCAAAAGTAATTCGCCGTTGGGGACTGGCAATAATATGGCTGGCGATCGCTGCACATAGCGCAAGATTGGAATCCATAAAAAATTTGTAAGTTATGAGTTCAATTTAACTGTGGGGATGGAAGCCGCCAGGAAATAATGTCTGTGCTTCGCTAGTGGAGGAAAAAGCCAGTGTAGTTTCTCCAGTTTCAATTTCAGCCCAGATATACTGTCCCATATCACGGAGAGTGCGACGAACAAGACCGAACGCTTTTTCGTAGGTGATGGATGCGATCGCCTATGAACTTCCAGATGGTGCATGGGAAATGTTAGCTTTGCCTGATGGACAAGTGCGAGTCACACTGAGTTGGCGTTTTCTCTAAGTCGATTTGGCTAAAAAAATTCATCCACGCCAAACCCGATTAAAATAAATACGCAACTTGGGCTTCAATAGGAGTATCCAGCCGTGCAGCCGGACTTAATAGGCTTGGAAATTAGCAAGGGAGAACTGAGACGCTTGACTGGATTCGATCCAGAAGACGTTTTTCGACCTTCTGTTCTGCGAGATAGCAAGAAGCGATTAGGGTTTTTAATCAATGAAATGCTAGTGACGCTGGCGCTAACCCCAATAATCGTTGGCTTTATTTATGCGTTTATTATTCTGCCAACAATTGGTTCCTCAATTCGACTAGGAATCCTTTTACTAATTTTAGTGCCAATCCCCATAGTAGTTGGGCGATCGCTTTGGCGACAGTTGACCTGTCCCCAAGCATTGACAATACTTTTAGATGAAGTCGATAAATATCATGACCTCATCAAAACGATAGATATTAATGACCAATTAGCAGCATCAGGAAACTCTCAAAGCAGTATAAATGACCGAGACAAAGTAACGGCCGCCCTGCAACTTATTAGAGAAGATTTAGTACGAGCTCTAAAAACGGAACGAATTTTGCGAGATAATAAAAAGCTGCTTGCTAATAACCAAGAGTTATTTGTGAATAATTTAGTCAGTCTGCAAGCCTTACAAGTTAGTAATCAAGCAGGCGAGTATGCTCAACTGCTAAATCAATCGTTGCAGATTGCTCTGGATGTCCAAGCAGAAATTAGAAAATTGCAGAAAGTCTAAGTCTTAGTGATTAGAAATCGCGCGCCAGTTGCTCATGGGGGTAACGAACATGGCCGCACTGGCTTGGCTACACAAGCCTAGGCGAAGCCTAACCTTCGGGTAGGCCGCGCGGACTCAAGAAAAATTAAGGGTTTGAAACCCGCCTGCGCGGGTTTTGTCTGTGTAGCCGCGACTTCCAGTCGCCTTTATGAAAAAACAGTCGCACGTTGACTTAAATGAGCAAAAAACCAAAAATAATTGTTCTGGATGATGACCCTACAGGTTCTCAAACAGTCCACAGCTGCTTGCTGCTGATGCACTGGGATGTAGACACTTTACGCACTGGGTTACGAGATAATTCACCAATTTTCTTTGTGCTGACGAACACTAGATCTTTACCTCCAGAGTCAGCCGCATCTGTTACCAAAGAAGTTTGCCAGAACCTAAAAATCGCCTTAAATGCTGAAGGAATCGACGATTTTCTGATTGTCAGCCGTTCTGATTCTACTTTGAGGGGCCATTACCCGATTGAAACAGATGCGATCGCCCAAGAACTTGGCCCATTTGATGCTCATTTTCTCGTACCAGCATTTTTTGTTGGCAAAGCCTCTGGAACAGAGGGCGGACGCATTACCCGCAACAGCATACATTATTTGATTATCGATGGTGTGCCAACACCAGTGCATGAAACTGAGTTTGCCCGTGATTCGGTCTTCGCCTACCATCACAGTTATTTACCCGAATATGTAGAAGAAAAGACTCAAGGGCGGATTAGTGCAGAGGCTGTAGAAAGGTTTTTACTTGCTGATATTCGCACTGGTAGCCTGGAACGCTTGTTGAAACTCACTAATAATCAATGCGCTGTTGTAGATGGTGAAACTCAAGCCGATCTTAACCGCTTTGCTGTGGATGTGTTAGCTGCGGCGAGTCAAGGGAAACGCTTTCTATTTCGCAGTGCTGCCAGTATTTTAACAGCTTTGGCAGATCTACCTCCCCAACCCATCGCTGCCGAAAACATGGCGCAGTATGTACGGCAAGGCAAACCAGGTGTGGTGATCGTTGGTTCCCATGTCAAAAAGACGACTCAGCAGTTAGAAGCGCTGTTGCAAGTTGAAGGAACTGTGGGAATCGAAGTGAATGTAGCACGATTACTTGATGATGGAGCAAATCAATCTGCTACACTGCTAACCGAGATCAACGAAAGTACATGGGCAGCACACGACGCTGGCAAAACACCAGTGGTTTATACTAGCCGTCAGGAACTGTCTTTTAAAGATGTCAAGACACGGTTGGAATTTGGGGCAGAGGTATCAGGTTTATTGATGGATATTGTGCGCGGCTTACCATCTGATATAGGATTCTTAATCAGCAAGGGAGGCATTACTTCAAATGATGTCTTAAGTACTGGTCTTGCCTTAAATTCAGCGCGCTTACTCGGCCAAATATTAGCTGGTTGTTCGATGGTGCTGACGCCATCGGATCATCCCCAGTTTCCTAATTTGCCCGTGGTGCTGTTTCCAGGTAATGTCGGTGATGCTGATGCCTTGGGGACAATTTATCAAAGGTTGACTAAAACAGTCTTGAGTCACGAGTCCTGAACCACTGAACTTCTGATGTCTCACGACAGATCTCCGGGTGACGCTACCTCCGACACTGCGCGGATCGCACTCCCTTGGGAAAAGAAACCCGCTCAGACAACTCTGGGCAGCCGCCCTACAGGCGTCTACGGTAAAAGCCCCTCAAGAGAGTTCTCTCTAAGTGAAGGTGATGATCATTCTGAACTACTCAGCACTTTCTTGGTTGAAGATGTTGTTGCAAAATGCAACTAATCTAAATATTGATAACTGCTTGTGTATTTGCGTCTTTTGGCTGGTGCTGCATGACTTCTGATTCTGCTATACCCAATTTAGAGTCAAATTCTGCACTTCCTAATGCAGAATCAATCTCTTCCCTTTCTGATGTAGAAGTAAATTCTACGGTTTCTGATATAGATTCAGATTCTGCTGTTGCTGATGTAGAGTCAGATTCTATCCTTCCAGATGCTGAGCTAAAATCTGTTCTCCTCTATTTAAAATCCAATGCTGCACCTCCCGATGTAGAGTCAAATCCTGCTACTCCGGATTTAGACTCCAATCCTGTTTTTTCTGATGCAGCATCAAATTTTATCCTGACTGATTTAAATCCTACGGAGTCACCATTACCTAAGCATCAGGGAAATCACAATATTCAAGTCCAGTTGAAAAATGAGGAGGGACAACTAGTATTAATTTTACCAACAGAATCTCAAGTACCTGCCTCAGAACTTAGTTGGTCTGATATTTGGCAACAGATGAAGCATCGCTTGAATGCTGGGGATCGCTTGCGAACGCCTAACGCTACAGTGCATCTAATGGCACATGATCGCTTGGTGGATGCCAGACAACTGCAAGAACTCGCTGAAACTTTAAGTGACTTACAACTCCAGCTAACATCTGTTTCGACTAGTCGTCGTCAAACTGCGATCGCTGCCGTCACATCCGGTTATTCTGTAGAACAAATACAGCCAGCAACTTCCCTGCGATCCGAGTTTAAGGCTGCTGCTACACCCCTAGCAGATTCCCTCTACTTGGAAATGACAGTTCGTTCTGGAGTAGAAATTCGTCATCCTGGTACAATAATTCTCTTAGGAGATTTAAACCCAGGTGGTATTGTAATTGCAGATGGAGATATTTTAGTCTGGGGTCGTTTACGTGGAATTGCTCACGCTGGTGCCGCAGGCAATCGCGAGTGTCTGATTATGGCCCTGCAAATGGAACCAACCCAATTGCGGATCGCAGATGCTGTAGCTAGAGCACCAGAAAAATCGCCGATGCAGTTGTCTCCAGAAGTGGCACATATTACGCCCCAAGGAATTCGCATTGCTAGGGCTACTGATTTTTACCGAAACCAATTAACCCGGAGCAATCAAGAGCCATAAATATTGACTTGAAAGATGTAAGGATAAAGGATGAAGTAAAAAAAATATTCATGCCTCACCCTGATCAGGGAGTTCAGATATTTCTTCATACTTGATACGATACTTCATACTTTATACTTCAATTTACTGTTTTATATTTTCTGCACCCTAATCGAGCGCATTTCTATCATGACTCGCATTATTGTAATTACCTCCGGCAAAGGAGGCGTGGGTAAAACCACAGTTTCGGCAAATCTGGGCATGGCTTTAGCAAAAATAGGGCGTCAAGTTGCCTTAGTTGATGCGGATTTTGGTCTGAGAAATTTGGATTTGCTGCTAGGGTTGGAAAACCGCATCGTCTATACTGCGGTGGAAGTCCTAGCCAGAGAATGCCGCTTAGAACAAGCTTTGGTGAAAGATAAGCGCCAACCCAACCTTGTACTTTTACCAGCTGCCCAAAATCGGTCTAAAGATGCAGTCACTCCCGAACAGATGAAGTTATTAGTGAATGCACTGGCACAAAAGTATCAGTATGTGATCATTGATAGTCCTGCTGGTATTGAAAACGGGTTTAAAAATGCGATCGCCCCAGCCAAAGAAGCCCTAGTTGTAACCACGCCAGAAATTTCCGCAGTTCGTGATGCTGATCGGGTGGTCGGGTTACTAGAAGCACAAGGCATTAAGCGTGTTCATTTAATAATTAACCGTATCAGACCCTCAATGGTACAGGCGAATGATATGATGTCAGTGCAAGATGTTCAGGAACTTCTCGCAATACCCCTAATTGGCGTGATCCCTGACGATGAACGCGTTATTGTCTCTACCAATCGCGGCGAACCCTTAGTATTAGCTGATACTCCCTCTCTAGCTGCCACAGCCTTTGAAAACATTGCTCGTAGATTGGAAGGGGAATCGATCCAATTTCTTGAGATCGACTCGTCCCAGGACAACATCTTCGCCCGTCTGCGAAGGTTGTTGTGGACAAAGATTGTTTAACTCATTTTCCAGTCTCTGCCCCCAGACCTATTTGCAATGATTGAACTTCTAGAACGACTTTTTTCTCGCGGTCCTGACAATAGTCGCACTCAAGTTAAACGTCGCCTGCAATTGGTGATTGCTCATGATCGCGCTGACTTAGATCCTCAAACGTTGGAAAAAATGCGGCAAGAAATCCTAGATGTAGTTTGTCGCTATGTAGAGATTGAGACGGAGGGTTTGGAGTTCTCCCTAGAAAGCAACCAAAGAACCACAGCTTTGATTGCTAATTTGCCCATTCGTCGGATAAAAGGAGTTGTACCTGAATAGGAAAGCAATGATAAATAACAGTAGATTTACCATTAGTAATTGTATTTAGACATTAGTATTATTCATACCAGTGATTCTCGAAGGTGAAGCGTCTATTCATAAACATGCCATTCGGCAATTCATCGTTAATGAAATGTCGCATGATTGCTAATAAAATAATTTGAGGCAAGTATTGTTAAATTAAACCTTCAATACCGTAATAAATACACGCTAGACTACCGACTAAATAGACAAACCAAGTCAGAAAAAAGCCGATCGCTCTGGCGGGAGAAGGCCCGTAGATTTTGATCAGACCCCATGCATGAGCAATCCTAGCAACAGTGAGAATGCTTCCAAGCAGCCACACTAACCATGTCTGTGCTTGCATTAACTCCAGCACTAACACAAAGAGTAATCCATGAGGCACATACTCAGCAAAATTCCCGTGGGCACGAACCTTCCGTTGCAGCAAGCCATCATTATTTCTTTGATCGGGAAATAGCTTTTGAGTCATATTCTCCACCATAGATGCCCAAACACTAGGATCTTTTAGTGGATCAGGTTGTTGCACTACATCTTCCTTCGATTCCCCATGCCAAACTCTGGTATTTACCCGTTCAGATGCCGCAATATATGAAAGAAAAAATGCTGTGATCCCGTTAAGCCCAATAAAGAGAGTTGATATGGGAATAGTATTTTCAATCATTTTGATTCATCACGCTAGCTCATAACTCAGAATCTCTTTTGGATCATACGACTGTTAGCTGTCTGTTATTAAAAAAATTTCCCGTTGTCACCACTAGCAACAACGGGAACAGCATATAAAATTTTTTATAAACTATCGATAAGCAACTTGTGGCCCTGCCCAAACTTCTGTAACCTTTTTACCAAAAGTAATAGGCTGATCTGCATCTGTTGTTGTAGGTACAGTCTTGCCATCATTAGCTACTTTCACCAAAGGCCAGTTTTCCTCCCCCATTTCGCCAGCACGGAACAGCGCATGATCAGGTTGGCTTTTACTCCAACCTAACAATATTGCAATCTTCTCATGCTCATTTTCCTCTTGAGCGGGAGCAACAGTATTGGCGTGATTTTTTTGCCGATCCCAAATCACCGCATGATCTGTAGCATCGCCTGTATTGAATACTCCTTCAAACTTACGTGCTAAAAAGCGATCGCCTTTCTCCGACCAACTAACGGGAACTAATACGCCAATTGTGCCGTTTGTATCGGTTTGTTCTGCTGACGCCGCTTTTACATTTAATAGAGGATCGCTAACAGAAGTAGTTGAAGCCATCACCCACAACTTCTTAGTTTGCATATCTTGGACAAACAGAACGCTGGTGACGCGACTGTTATACATTTCTGGTTTTACTTCTAGTTGCACCCGACTATAAACAGCATATTTACCATCTGGAGAAACTACGGGTACACTCCGGTAGTAGCGCACTCCAGAACCACCCTTGGAACCAATAGCCTCTTGAGTAGCTGTGATCCATTTCCAAGGAATAGGATGAGGACTTCCTATTGGATCTATTTGTTCTGCCTGAGCTTCCTGGGCAGGTATTTCCGTTGTTGTGCTTGGTTGTGATTCTTTGACAATTGGCGCGAGTTCAACTGCTGCCAATGATTGAGGAAGAGGCTCTTGTCTTACTTGAATATTTTCTTCTCTTCTCAAAGATTGAACCTTAGCAGCTTTTAATTTTCGCACTAAATTAAGTTGACTCATAGACACCTCTGGTAATGGTGCTAATTCAACTGCGGCCAATGGATCAGCAACAGGCATATTGCTGCTTGATAGAGAACTATCTTTTTCTACCAAAGACTTAATTTTGTCAGATGGTAATACTTGCAGTTCTTCAACAGCACCTACTTTCATAGGCACAGAGTCTAACTCTTCTCTTAACGATTTTATTTGATCTACTTTTATAACTTCAGATGTATCAGGTTCCTCAACAGCAGCCACTTGTTTTGACATAGAGTCAGATTCTCCAGTCATCGAAGTTATTTTCGCTACTCCTGATTCGGCTGAGGTAGAGTGACCCGATGCCGCAAGCAAGGGTGCGAGCAGTATCGCAACGACCACGTAATTGAGATATGGATGCGTGCGGAACCATCCTGACAGCAAAAGGGGTTTAAGCATGTGTAGACTCTCTAGAGGGACGGTTGCTGTGTGAGGAGAAATGCCTATATGGCAATGAGGCAAGGTCTGATTATATGTATAACAAGAAACTAAAAGCTTTTACGAGATATTTTATTGAAATTTTGCATAATTTTACGAAAATAAAGTATCATTAATCACAATTTTGGTTTCTAAAGCTAAAGAGTATTTTTTTACGAAAATATACCAGTATAGTAACCATGCAAAGAACTAAGTAATGACTGCATGATATATACTGTTTCTATACTTATAGTTGCTAAACCGCACTAAAATAAGTATCAGTAAAGCAATGTTAAGGGTATTGTTACTGGCAACCGAGAGTCAAAAAGATTCACTATTTAGGAATCGTGTTAATAATAACTAACCCGCAGTAGACAAGCTAGCTTATACACTACTGCAACAGCGCAAACTTCGATAATGGTAGACGTGAGGCATTACTTTCAAAATTGGTAAAGCGACGCGTAATACATAATACCCAAAACTACTCTTTTTATCCACTAAAAGATAGAAATTGCAATCTTAACCACAAAAATAGTCAGAAAGCAACAAAATTTTAAAAGAGCAACTGCATTCAACGCTAATTGCTGAGGAAATTATGGACAAAAATGTAATAGGTAGATACTTTAGCGGCTTGGAACAAGACAACGCCAAATTATTCGATTCATCACAAGAGACGCGAAATTTCGCGTCTCTACAGGGTTTTTGGTATGCAACTAACCGTTAAAATTTAATTGACAGACTACTACCAGCCTAATCATAAGTATATCAAGCAACTTTTGGTTTCACCAATAACAGAATAATTTGACCACCAAACAACCGATATTTTTTATAGAAGTCAATTATGCTTTATACCATTTCCATATGAAGACGCATAGAAAGAACCCCACCGCCTGCGGTACCTCCCCGAACTCGCGGGGAGGTTGGTAGGGGTCAAAATAATGTGCAACCTCACAAAGAATTGGTATTACACCTCTGTATTTAAGTTTTGATTGAGTCAGTTGTCAGTTAGTAGGGGCGCACTTACCATTAACTAATGAGTAATGACTAATAACTAATGAAAATCATATTCTTTGGTACTCCCCAGTTTGCCGTCCCCACTTTGGAAAAGTTACTGAATTACTCAAAATTTGAAGTATTGGCTGTTGTTACCCAACCAGATAAGCGCCGGGAACGTGGAAACAAACTTACCCCTTCACCAGTAAAAATCATTGCCACCACTCACAACTTGCCAGTATGGCAGCCCCAGTCGGTGAAAAAAAACAGCGAAACTTTAACCCAACTCAAACAATCAGACGCAGATGTGTTTGTAGTTGTTGCATATGGACAAATTTTATCGCAAAAAATCTTGGATATACCAAAGTTGGGGTGCATTAATCTGCATGGCTCGATTTTACCTAAATATCGGGGTGCAGCTCCGATTCAGTGGTGTCTGCATAACGGCGAGAGAGAAACGGGGATCACGACCATGTTAATGGATGCGGGGATGGATACTGGGGCAATGCTGCTGAAAGCCACTACACCTATTAGATTACTGGAGAATGCCCAAGACTTAGCCGATAGGCTATCGACAATCGGTGCAGATTTGTTGGTGGAAACTCTCCTGAAGTTAAAAAACAACGAAATTGAACCAATTCCCCAAGATAATTCAGAAGCTACTTATGCACCTTTGATTCAAAAACAGGATTATGGGTTGGATTGGTCAAAGAGTGCTATCCAATTACACAATCAAATCAGAGGCTTTTACCCTAACTGCACCGCTACCTTTCGTAATAAACAGCTGAAAATCACTGCTTCTGCTCCCTTGGGTTCTGCTTGCGATCGCGAGCTATCACTAGAATTACAAGAAATGAACTCTAACTTGGCTAATTTGTCAACTATATCGGCTAGCCCTGGAGAAGTAGTGAGCATTGCCAAAGGAATTGGCGCGATCGCCCAAACCGGAGAGGGTTTTTTGCTATTGCGCGAGGTTCAGCTAGCTGGGAAACGTCCCCAATCAGGATGGGATTTTGTTAATGGTAGCCGCTTAACTGTAGGAGAAGTATTTGGCGCTGGGAGTTAGGAGAATGGGAGATGGAGAGATAGAGACTAATAACTCCTAACTTCTAACTCTTGACTTCTAAGTTTTCATAAAAGCGGCAAGACTTGCAAGGCCCATCTGGGTTTACTGCACAGCGAATGATTTCGGAACGAGCATTATACCTACAGGTAGCATCGCCAATTACCCAATGTCCGTGTACTAAACTTTTCTCAGATGGTCGTTTAGCAGACTGCACGTAAATGGCAACATTATACAAGCGGTAGCGCCCTGCCTTAAATTGATATCTGTGGCGGCGCTCTAAAACCGCATAGGTCTGACCTTGAAAATCGAGATAGTTTCCGGGTTGGGGTGTCCAATCAAGTTGCACTCTACCGAGGGACTCACGCGGATGCGTCAGAATCACCTCGGTTTGTAAAGAGTCTGGCTCCATAAGCTTATGTGATTTGATTTACATTATTAAGAATAGTATCGCAATAGCTGACTTTAGCTTACCGGATTTAGATTATAATTGATGAATAACTAGATTTGCTAGAACTCTATATACAGCGGTCAAGCAAGTTAAATAAATATTTATACTATATTTTGGTTTTGAAAAGAATATCAATGATTATCTCTATAAGTGTAAAACGTAGGACAGGCGATAAGCCTGTCCTATAATCATTGACTAATTTTAATCAGCGTCTCTGACTTTGCTTTTCACTGCGCTGGCTGCATCTTCAGCTCCTCGCTGAATATTTTTACTAGCATCCTCACCTGCACGTTGAGCATTCTTAGTCAGGTCTTGGACAGCGTTTTGAGTGTTTTGCTTAATATTTTCAATTCCGCGCTTAGTTCCCTTAGCGACTCCTTCTCCGACTTCTCCAGCAGAACCACCAACATCTTCACCCAGGTTCTTCACTCTTTCACCAAAGGGTGTACCTTCCTTATAATTTTGTCCATATTGTCCTGGACTGTCAATTCCTTTCTCGTCAATTCTCCTTTGAGTATTTTTCGATAGCGCATCAGATCTATCGTTCGTTGCTTTTTCAGTCCCTTTCGCTCTGGGGTCTACATCACTAAAGTTATTCATCCCCCCAGCAGGAGAAGAGAGAGGATAATCTTTTGTAGGATCGTATCGTTTGGTGTAAGGTGATTCAGACTGTTGTGGTTGTTTTGCCATTCCTGGATCACCGCAAGCTTGAGTCAAGAAGATGAAAATTCCTGCTAGAAAAACCGTTAAAATCTTCACGGGACGAATGTTATTCAGCCAAGCGCTTATTTTTTTCATAGTCCTAGTCCTTGCATTTTTGTGTCTAAGTTAAACGTTAGCGAAGATGGCATTCGCAACTAATTTCAAATCTCAGGGATTGAGACAAAAGTAACAGTTTTATTTGCCTACTGCTGGATTTTTTTGTAATTCCGGTCTGGCACCTGCCTCATCTGCCTTTTCTTTCAAAAAGCCGGAAGCCTTTCCAAATTCTTCTTTTACAGTCTCAATTCGCTCTTTAACCCGAGTTCCTAACTTTGGTTCACGTTGAATCAAGCCACCTGGTTCAGGCTGGCGAAAGTCTTCATCCGTGATGATTGGCAGTTCTGCTTCTTTATTAACTCGACCTGCTGGTGTCTCAGCACCGGGATAAAGTAACTCGGATTCTCTATTTGTAGCAATAAACAATTGTGAGCTTGGCTCTAGGCTAGATTGGTCTTGTCCTTTATTGGCTTTAGTATTCGTTACTTTCGGATCTGTGGACATGTGATAGTTGGTATATTTGTCTCCACCTCCCTTATAAGGATTGTTTGCTCCGCCAGCTTGCACGGCAGGATTTTGTGGATTTGCACCTGTAGCATTTGCCCCACTACAAGCAGTGCTAACTATCAACAATAGTCCAGCTAAAAAGATAGTTAACACCTGGCGCAGTTGTAGTTTTTTCAAGAAACCTATCAAAACGTTCACCTAAGTCCTCCTTTCCACTAAAAATAAGCTATTGATTTTGCTGAGTAATAGGGTTTGCAAGTTTTTGCGCTCTTTTGAGTTAGCTACTCGGTTAATACCCCTAATTAAGGATAGGAGGACTAAAACAACACTTACATCTAGCGTAGGTAACATTCTACTTAGTACTAAACCATTATTTTTATCTAACTAAGGAGAGAGATAAAATAATATAATAATTTATTGATTGTGGGAAAAACTAAAGCTGTTTTTAATAGTGTATAAATTGGCTTATAAGTTAGGGATCAATATATGCTACTTGAGATCACCCTTAAGAAAGATATTAAATATGTATATGGAATATGGAGAGTTTAATAAAAATAAACGTCAATAGTTAACAGTCAATGACCACTGTAATATCAGCTTTAAACAACATACTGTTGAGTATAGAGTGTGTAGAAAGCCCAATATAAATTTTGCTAAAAAAATTTAATTAATATTAGTGACAGCAGGAGATTTTGTAAAAAAATTTACATATATTTTTCTAGCGTCTCAAGAAGGTTTTCTCGAAAGGTTTGGATATGTAGCTAGCATCTCATAAAATTTGAGGTATTCAACACTGGTTGCTCTAACCGTTAAATTACCAAAATGATGAAGCAAATTTTACGCTGGATAATTTTGGGTGGAACGCTGTTTTTTTTAGCGAAAGCGCTAAAGGATAATTGGCTTGAGGTGACCGCTATTCGTATTGATAGCGTAGGATGGGCAATTCTTGCGATCGCCACAGGCATAACTTTACTAGCACATATTTGGGCAGGCTGGATCTGGACTTGGGTTCTCCAAGATTTAAATCAACCTGTATTATCTCCCCAGTTTATTCAAGTTTACCTAAAAACAAACATTGCCAAGTATTTACCAGGTAACGTCTGGCATTACTATGGGAGAATTGTGGCAACTAAGAATGCTAATATTTCTAGCGGTGCAGCTACCTTAAGCGTTTTGCTAGAACCGCTACTGATGGCAGCAGCTGCTTTAATCATTATTGTTCTATTTGGTAGTCAATTTGCGGCAGCAAATACCACGCTGGTTGTACAAATCCTACAACTACTGAGTTTAGCTGTAGTGCTTTGTGCAGTTCATCCCCGATTTATAAACCCAGCCATTCGCTTTTTGTACAGACTAAAAGCAAAAAAATCTGCTAATACGGCTCAACCTACCGTTCCCTTCAATATTGAACGCTATCCCTTACGACCTTTGTTAGGAGAATTGGGCTTTTTAGGACTGCGTGGCACAGGCTTTATATTAACTATTTATGCCCTGAGTTCTTTGAATTGGAGTCAAATTCCTTTGTTACTGGGGGTTTTTAGTTTCGCTTGGTTGCTAGGGTTAGTTATTCCTGGCGCGCCTGGTGGATTGGGCGTGTTTGAAGCAACTGCTTATGAACTTTTGCAGCATCACTTTCCAGCCGCTCTTATAATTAGTGCGATCGCCCTATATCGCCTGATTAGTATTCTAGCTGAAACTGTTGGTGCTGGTTTAGCTTGGCTCGACGAACGCTTTGCTCAGTTTTGAGTTTTGATTATTGCCTATATTTTAAATAAATTTAAGGCTGCGATTATTTTTGTGGATCTATCTTCAACTGTGAAAAGACACGATAATCATCCAGATACCACTGCTGATTAAAGCTTTGCTTTTCTTCTTTCATCTTAATTAAGTTATATTCCACATTGTCTGCATAAATTGCAAACGTGATATTAAAAATCTCGATAAAATTAATTACCCACTTACATTCATCTGCTGGATACTTTTCGTAGTACTGAATTAGATGAGCAATCCGAATTTCTAAATGCATCCGGGAGTTTCTACAAATTAAAATAATCTTTAGCAGTAAAATCACTAATATTAGAGGGTGTCCTTGAGAAAGCAATAAAATGAACAATGACGAAGGTTCTTTACCATTTTCTGTAGTCAGATAATCAATCACTCTGTTACAGATTCTTAAGAACAATTTTTTATTGATAACTTCTTCATTATATTCCGCCTTCCATGACGATAGCTTTTCTGCAAACTCTTGTCTCAAAATTTCTATTAATTCTTGATGTTCTCCAGAAAAAAATAGATATGTTTGAATACTTTGTTTAAATTCTTCAATGCTTTGATTTTGAGTTTGCTTGATAAATATATTAGCAATATTTTTATGGCTAAACACACCTTTTTTTAAAACAATTATCTTAATTAAACGCAATACATTATCTCCCAAAATACTGGGATTTTTGTAGCGTGTTGCGCTTGAGGATGCAGACTGAGAACAAGCAGTATACATTGCCAGATCAAACTTAAATTTGTCTTTTAGCTGTCGGGAGAGCTTTATAGCAGCCTCTTGTTGCTCTTTTGGATTACTTTCATTCAGAGATTGAGCAACTAATAAATAGGAAGTGTAGCGATTAGCCCAATGTCTTTTGTCTGGTTCGTCATATCTAGCAGCAAATAATTTCAGTTCTTGGTAGTCATTACTATTGACAAAATTGTCTAGCCAGCTTTTGCAGATATTTATTATTGGAGAATTACTTATCTCGCTCCTGAGATTGTCAGTAGCAAATAAGTTAACTAGTTCTTGAATATATTTATATTTTCTGTTGGTTTCCCAGTTATTAATTATTATGTAGCAACATCGCTTTAGTGTATTCCGAAACTCCTGTTCGTTATCGTCCAAGAAAATTCCGTATACTCCTGGTACATAATCCGAACTTGATGAATCAAGACCATCTATAAATAAACCTTTAAATTCTCGGAGAACATCCTTTGGTGGGCATTTTTTGACAATCTCCACTAAGAAGTTGTAAACCTTCTCTTGTGCAGTTTGCAAATTTAGCTGTCTAAAGTTGGATGTAACAAAATGCTGGCTTCCCTGATTACTTGGTAAACTATTAGCGGTCATTCCATTTCTCAAGACAAAAGAGTTTCTTGTTCATGTTTTTACCAGCTTAACCTTGCTAATCAGTAGTAACCATCCTATTTTCCAAAGGTTCAGTAATTTTTCACATAAATTTGATAAATTTATAAAATTTAGGCTTAAATAACTTTAAAAATTACGAAAAATTACTTAAAAGCCAAATTGACTACAATCATTTATGGGCAGGTTTATCTACCATTAGATAAAACCTGCCCATAGTTGCTAAACCAGTCTTTTCAATTTTGAACTTTTTAAATGGGGGTGGAGGGACTTGAACCCACACGACCTTTTACGGTCAACGGATTTTCATTCTCTCGTAGCTTTCGCTACTGCCCGATAGCTTTAAGTAGCTTTAGGCTTTGAGAATTGGACTCTCCCTTTACCCTCGACTTAACGTTAGGGTAGCTCCCGTCGAGTCTCTGCACCTTCCGATTGGTTAAGAGTTTAGGAGTTAAGAGTTTTTAGTTTACTCAGCAACACCACTTGCTTAAACAGGGGGAACCCCCGCAATGCAGTGGCTCCTCACTACTCAGAACTTTCTGCGGCTTGGCTCAGGATTGCCGTATCTGTTACCAGATTTAGGTTTCCCTGAATTTGAGAGCATCCACTTGAGGGATTTCTCCTTCAAGGCTCAGTTAGCTAAGTCCGTAGCGTCTACCATTCCGCCACACCCCCTCAGGTGTTTGGCAAATATTCATTTGCAGAGGCAGCAATTACCTCCTCATCTATTCCACCATCAATTGTGTCTTTTGTGCAACTAAATTTAAAAAATTTTAGTTTAGAAGCAGCACTCTCCTTCGTTCGTCTACTGACTTTGTTGGCGAGGTTATCGAGTTGGGCGAAGCTCAAAGGGCATATCCAACGAATCAACCAAGCTAGCCAGGATATCTCCTGTGCCATGATCACAGCTTTCGATGCCGATTTAAAAACACTGCATCTTTAGTGTAGGTCGGATATTCAGAATAAACTGGCGATCGCAGGCTTCTGTGGTGATTTCTGAGAAGGAGACAAAGTGATACCGAATTGGGATAGGAAGTATTATTTGTCGAACAGGGTGAAGTCACGGAAAGCTTCCATATCAAGCATGATTGAGCGTATCTTAACTACAAACTAGTATGAATTGGTTGGAGATGGATAATAGCGATCGCTGGGTCGATAGCATTCATCTGACTAGGGGTCAGCCGCTGTGGATGTAGGATAATTTGTAAAATCAACCTATTTTGCAATAGGCGCTACTTCCCTCAGTCTAGCCATTCAGCCTATGATGTGAAATAGATGCTTAGACTAAAAAGTATGATTGTCGCCTTACTCTATCTGATTTTGGCTGGAGCTTATCTGTTAGCAGTACCAGTTGCTGTCTTGTTTTACCTGAAGTGGCGTTGGTATGTGGCTAGCTCCATCGAGCGTGCCTTTATGTACTTTTTGGTGTTTTTCTTCTTTCCGGGTTTGTTGGTTCTATCGCCGTTTGTGAATTTTCGACCCGAGCGGCGACAAATTGAAGTTTAACAAGATTGGTAGGTCATAACTCTCATGCGACGCGTTGACGCTATTGGTATTGGCTTGGGCGTTTTTATTGCTGGTGGCTTGGCATATATAGTATTGCAGCTAGTCGGATTAGATAATCAACAAGCTGGGATATGGAGCCAAGCATTACTAGTCAGTGGATTGGTTGGCTGGTTAGTCACCTACTTTTTCCGCGCGATCGGACAAAAAATGACCTACCATCAACAACGGGAACAGTATGAACAAGACTTTCTTCAAAAGCGACTAGAAGAGCTTACTCCCGAAGAACTAGCACGAATTCAAGCTGAGATAGAACAAGAAGAGCAAACTCAGGTGTAAAGTTATCTATTAGTCAAGAGTCAAAAGTCAAAAGTCCAGATTTTAACTCTTGACTTTTGAACGCCAGTTGCTCAACTTGGGGTTTCCCCAAGACCGCACTGGCTCCTCTTGACTCTTGACTCTATAAATAATGACCGCGATTTCTGATTGCTTTGAAACTCTTATCCGGAATCGAGAGTGTGCTCTGATTCCATTTATTACCGCTGGCGATCCAAATTTAGAAACAACAGCAGCAGCGTTGCAGATCCTGGATCGTAGTGGGGCAGACATTATTGAACTGGGTGTACCCTACTCCGATCCTTTAGCGGATGGGCCAGTGATTCAAGCAGCTGCTACCCGCGCTCTGCAAAGGGGAACTAAATTGGAGCAGGTGCTAGAAATGCTGCAAGCAACTACTCCCAACTTGCGATCGCCTATTAGCCTGTTTACCTACTACAATCCAATTTTGCACCGTGGAATTGAAAAATTTCTCTCTTCAATTGCTGCTGCTGGGGTGGCAGGATTGGTAGTACCTGACTTACCCTTGGAGGAAGCTGCCGGGTTGCTTCAACCAGCTAGTGAGATGGGAATTGACGTAACTTTGTTGGTAGCTCCCACCAGTTCTGCCGAACGCATAGAAGCGATCGCTCGTTCCTCCCAAGGATTTATCTATTTAGTGAGTGTGACGGGAGTTACAGGGATGCGATCGCAAATGGAAACGCGAGTGTCTGATTTAATTAAACAAATTCGTGATGTTACGGATAAGCCCATTGGTGTAGGCTTTGGCATTTCTCAAATAGCGCAAGCCCGTCAAGTAAGGGACTGGGGCGCAGATGCTGCGATCGTGGGCAGCGCTTTTGTACAACGTTTGGCAGAAGGCACACCAGAGCAGGGACTGAGTGCGATCGCCCAGTTTAGTCAAAATCTTAAAGCAGCTATCAAGAACGCTAACAGCGGCACAAATACTCATCTTGACCAGACTGAGAAAGTAGATTAAAAATTTAACAGCCTAGTTTTTTCCTGACTTAGTGGACAATTTGACGGTTATGGTCTTGAATATTAACATCAGATATCAGGATGTAAAAAAACTAGCTGATACAACCGCTTATTGTTTGAGTATTATATGAAGTGAAGTAGGCAAAAAATTATGAGTGTGAGAGTCAGTCAGTCACAAATAGTTATAATTACGTCGCAGTTGAGGGGCAAAGGCGATGAGTGAGAGTATGGCATTTATCGGCGGAGTCGCCGTAGCCGGGCTGGCGGCTCTCGTATTACTTAAAGGGACAAACACTCCCCTACAATCTAACTTCGCTGTTACCCCACAAATGCCGGCTGTAGTAGCCCCTCAGGTGATGCCGCCACAAGCGCAATATCCTTACGGCCCTTATGGGCAACCAGTATATCCCAATCAACCACCTGTAGCCCCTAATTCTGAACAGCGCGTCGAATGGGAAAAGCTGAAAGTAGAATTTGATCGTTTAAAAACCGACAACGAACAGCTAAAAACTCAAAACCAACGACTTCTTGATAATTACAACACCCAGCAGCTGCAATTAGCCCAGAACAACCAACCAAAAGCAGCATTAGCAGCATCCCAACCAGAAAATCCCTGGTGGTCTTCACCCATCGTTTGGGCAGTGGGAGGCATGAGTCTGACTATTGGCGGCGGCATTGTAGTAGCTGGGGTATTGGCTTTGTTCTCACCTCGCCAGCGCCCAGCCCGTACTGTACAAGTTATTCACCCCTATCAAGGGTCTACACCGTCCCTGGTTCCTGTACGTCGCGCTGAGTTTCTGCCGCCTTCTCGAATGGAAGCAAGACGAGTTGAAGCGCCAGACTACGACGAAATGCATTAATCGTGAAATCTTTCTGCTGGTGTGAGCGAATTTGAGCAAAAAAATCTCGGACAAAGTAGATTAAATTGAGTCACTGTAAGGGCGAACATAGTTCGCCGCTAATTTTCAATCTATGATTACAGAGAACTGGTATTAGCTTCATATTGCCTTTGTCTCTGTTAGAGAGCTTGTAATACAGTCATTACTGCCATAGTTAGAGTCGCAGACTGTTATGAACTTAAACCATCAGATTTTTTTGGGTATTTTTTCTCCTTTTTCTTCTTGAGATATTTTTGAGATTTTTTAAATTCTCTATTGCTTTTTTTTCGTTCGACCTCAGTTTTCTCTAATAGCTTAATTAGTTAAAGCTTCTACATTTTGCCGTCAGTCAATCAGAACATAGCTTACCTCATATTCATTGATAGCAAAAAGAAAAGCATGAGGTACTTTTGCTAGCAACGAGACAAAATGTAGTCAAGATGATTTTTGTAATACAATCCTATTTGAGCATTAATTAAGATATCTATTGCCATTCCTTATCCTCAAGTTTCTTCTAAGGCAATAAGAAAGTTACTTCAATCTGGAAAAAGAGAAGTTAATAAGCAAATATTAGTCCTAAGAAGTTTAGTAAACGAGGATTATATACAAAATAAGCGTTAAGAGTGAAGTTGCATTAGTAAGAGTTTTGGTATTTTCCTTACACCTACCTAAACCCTTGCTTTTTCATTACCATGCATAAGTCCTAAAGTGAAGATAAAAAGCGATCGCCTTCACAAATCGGTTGTCTTGCAAAAGCTTGTAGAGGATAAAAAAGTCGCATAAGTTAAGTCAGTTATGCAGCCATACGGATAGTGCAAATCCTAATAGACGCACACCAAGATAATATGGGATCGAAAGTGACACCATTTGTATGAATATTCTGTAGGTTAGGGTTACTTACAGTTCATCAACAGTGGTTTTCAATCTGCTGATGCTTTGCCTTCAACTTTTTTATCAGACTAACATTTATTTTTGCAAAACAACCGGGAATCCTCTGTTACTCACCCCCTAATCGGGTAACTTGCGAATAAGCTCTCGAATTACATCTGTTTTTGCTCTTCCTGTTTGATTACAATACATCTCAAGTCTCTTGACTTCATCTTGTGCTAAGTTGAGGCTAATTTGCTTGACAGTCAATTTCTTACTCATAATTTCACCCACTAAGTGTAATATTCGCCCTTGTATTCTAGAAACCTTGAAGAGTTTGCTATCTTGCTTTACTTACGTATCAAGCTTTCAAACATAGCGCTTGCGTTACCTTAACTAGTCTTTTATCAGCATACCGCTATAGTAGTATATTAAACCTATATATATAGTATTATGGTGCTTGTAATTCAAGGTTAAGAATTAAACATAAAAACGTAGTGGATTGAAAATCACGGCTTATCTTAAAGCCATTGACATATACAAAGCAGATTTCACTCAGAGATAATACAAAAACAATAGAACAAATGTATTAACAATATCGCCGGACTAGACCATAGATTAATCAAACCATTGGTTAGTCCAATGATGAAATTTGGCTTCCAATGCTGTGAAGCGAACATTGAAAGAACATCAAGCCATGAACATAATTTGTAAAAGGCAAGTTCAAGGTATTGAAAGAGGAAAAATTAAAGCTACTGCGAAACTTTGAGCAACACATTTTTGCAGTAACTATAGCGGTTATCAGTTGAGTGCAATACAGACCTAACCCCCAGCCCCTTCCCTTGTAGGGAAGGGGAGTAAGATTCAAAGCCTCTCTCCTTTTAGGAGAGAGGTTTGGAGAGAGGTCAAACTGTATTGCATCCAAACGAGAACCGCTATATATAAACTGTTTATCTAAGTTAAATTTTTACTCTCAACAAGTTTTTGCAATACAACCAGCATCAGCCCTCTAATTCTATACATGCTAGTCTGATTGCTCAAATCTTAGATAATTTAAGAGCGTCTGATGTGAGTAGTTGCTCTTAATGTAATCAGCAAAGTACGAGAAGACTATTTATAATCCTACAGTCGAAACGACTTTGCTACCTTTATTATACTTCTCTATTACATGACCTTCTCGTCAATGATTGGTATGAGAGATGGTTGACTTAGCCAACTGAATTGCAGATAAGCGAGCCTTTAAAACGGACATATTAGTTTCATCAAGACTGAAATTAAAAACCATCACCTCAGATGGTAGAAGACTATACTGTCGTACATAGTCTTCAACAAGTCTTGAAGCACAGACTGCATCAGCCTGCTCCAAAAGTTTACGGTTTTTTTGAAGGTGCTCCAAATCAAAAGTTTGAAAGTTTATGTGGGAAATTCCAGCTTGTTGTAGCATCTGTTTCATCATTTCACAGGTAGCTTTTTCTTGACAAATAAGCAGCATCAAGGCATTGCGAGGTAATGATGAAATTTGTGCCAATAGTTGCAAGTCTGGTTTGAGGTTAACAGTAATTACTTCCTGCTCCGGAGCAGTTAATCTAATTACTTCCCATTGATGTTGTGCTGTTGTGATTACAAGGTCAGCAGTTAACAGTTCTTTCAAGGCTTTTGATTGATTAGCCTTGAAATCTTCCAAACAAAGAAATAATAAAGGAAGTTTTATCTCTGATTGAATAGTTTCATATACACCTGTACTGTGTTGTAAGTATTCTATAAATACTAACTTTAAAGGAGTAGCCACAGCCTGCCGATTCAATATCGCTGCTTGTGCGTAGGCCGCTGCACCAAATTCAGACGGAGATAATCCGGTCATCACCGCAGCATTAAAGGCTTGACCTAGCAAACTGTAAAATTCTTTGTGGATAACAATATTTTGGACAACTTGAGTGTGAGCAACAAAAGTACCTTTACCTCTTTGGGCTACCAGATAACCGGATTCAATTAGATAGTTATAAACCGCTGCAATAGTATTATGGTTTACTTTTAAATGTTTGGCTAATTGAGTAACAGTCGGCAAAGTATCGCCCGGTTGCAGATTACCTGTAGCAATTAGTAGTTTAATCTGTTCAGTAATTTGAGCGTTAATCGTTATTGGTGCTTGAGTATCAACAAAAAGAGGAAACAAAATTGTATTAGGCATTACCATAATGGATTGGCAACAGTAACTACGAATACTCTCTTAAAATCGCATTACTTACCCCTCATTCATTACTTAGATGTAATTTATAATAAAACGTGATGGTATATCAAGTAAAGAGAATAAATAATGAAAATAATAAAAGTGTATCTAAAAATTATGTGAGATAGTATAAGGAGCAGGAAAAAGCAAAATTTTATTTCCAACGTCTATAAATTTTTTCGAATGATGGCGCTCTGTTATTTCACGAAATTTCCAAATCCTTCCTACACATTCATTTTCTAAATATTGAGGCAATGAGCAACGCTCAAACATCCGACCATCCTTTAATTTAAAAGTGTCATAAGCCTCTAAGTCGGTATGCATATAAATTTCTTTAATTCTGCTAAGAAAAATATCGGAGTTCTCAACTAGTCTAGAAGCCAATTCTAGTGCCTGATTTTCATTTTGTGAAACTATTATGTCTTGAGGAAAGCTCCACATTTCTATAAATTTCCGGTTCAAGCTTACCATTTTTCTGCTACTATCAACTACAACAATGCCAGCGTTAGCTTGAATCCTACCCTGACTCAAGAGGCGTATCATACATTCTGTCCTTGATTTGGTCTTTAATGTATTTTTACACTATAATACAACGCGATGTGTGATTTAGAACAAGACTATCAATTCATCATAAAGATTATGAAGATTGGTTGATCTAGGGATGAGATTTGGCTCCTTCAAAACCACGAAGCGAACATTGAGACGATATAAAACCGTAAACATGATTTGCAAGGGGTTCAATTGAAGGCAATGAAATTAGAAGACACTTAAGCTAGTGCCATACTTAGTGCTCAATTTTCCGAAGTTGATGCATTAATTGATTTCACTCAAATAGAGCTTTTATACTCAACAATTTTTTACTACATAACCATACGGAGATTTGAAGATGGAAGAAGTCCTTGCATTGCTTGAAATAAAGAAGCAAGAATTTGCTCAAACACCATTTATGAAGTTTCTTCAAGACAAAAGCATAGACCCAAGGCAAAGACTAGCTTGGGCTCCTGGCTTTGCTTTTTTTGCAATGAGTTTTAAAGATTTCAACAGACTTGTACTTCGCAAAGAGCCAGCAACTAGCAGGTTACAAGAAATGATTAACGAACACACTTACGAAGATGGTCGCCATTGGATATGGTTTATACAAGACCTCAAGCTGATGGGATATGATTACTCTGTAAATTATACTGAGACGTTGAAATTGCTTTGGGGTGAAGAAACACAGAAAGTACGCTTTTTGATTTACAACCTATTTGCCATGTGTACTTTTGAAGAAGATATCTTGATGAGGTTGGCGATTATTGAAGCGATAGAAGCAACTGGAACTGTGGCTTTATTTGAGATTGCACAAGTAGGAAAGGAACTTCAAGAAATTACTGAGCAGCATCACCCGTATTTTGGTGAGTCTCATTATGCTAAAGAGACAGGTCATATCCAGGCAGAAATGGATGATGTAGAATATTTTGTTAAAAGCATAAAACTGACAGAAGCGCAGAGGGAAAAAGCTTTTGGCTTGGTAGAGAAAGTGTTTGCAGATTTTACAGATGCACTTAATGAAATGTCAGAGTTTGCTAAAAATCACCCTTATGATAAACCATTTGTGGCAATATCTAATAAGGAGAAAATCAAAGTATCTGCATAAATAAAAGTGTTAGCTTTAAGTCTACACATCTTTCAAGTTCATCAAAGCGATACAGTTTCTCTGTCTTTTGAGATATAGACACTTTGAAAAATAGTTGGTAATAGCTGTAGTTGAATTATAAATAGTTAGTGTTTCTCTCTGAGAGACACTAACTTTGTCATTCAGTAACGCGATCGCAGGCGAATAGTTGCATAGTCGCTCAAAAGTTTAATACAAGGGAAGTGTGAAAGTGCCGGGTATTGCCATTTTTATTACCTAGGATTCCGCAAGATAAGTAAAACAGGTTGAACCACATATCTTTATTAATCAGCTAGCTAGTGAAGCACTTCTGGAGAAGGATCAGCCTTATTTAATATTGTGGTGAGATAATCTTGACGGCGATGCCTCAATTAAGTTGTACTATGGGAACAAACTTATCCAAAACATTTCTTACCGTACCGCTGGCCATGGAGTTCATGCGTAGACACCACGTATTATCTTAAAAAAGTTATTTTGTTCGGATTTCTAGCTGGAGAAAACCAAATACTTTTAGGCTGTTGTAATTGTCATAAAGATAAGTGTTGTTTTCGGCGGTACGGAATGGAAAAATGAAATGGATAGCTGGCTAAGCACAAACCTCTCAACAAGATTGATGGTGTTGCAGTGGTCGGAATTGTTATCGTTTCTCACAGTAAACAACTAGCTCTGGGAGTGCAGGAACTTACCGCACAGATGGTTCAGGGCAAAGTTCCCCTCGCTGTTGCAGCAGGTATTGAAGATCCCGAAAACCCACTGGGTACAGATCCCATGCAGGTTTATGAGGCGATCGCCTCTGTTTTCAGTGATGATGGTGTCCTGGTTTTAATGGATTTAGGTAGTGCTTTAATGAGTGCAGAAATGGCACTAGAGTTTCTCCCAGAAGCACAGCGCCAGAAAGTGTATTTGTGTGAAGCACCCTTGGTAGAAGGTGCGATCGCCGCCGTCGTTGCAGCCGCTGCTGGTAGAGACATTCACCAAGTTATCGCGGAAGCACGGGGCGCATTGGTAGCAAAAGCAACTCAATTGGGTGTAGCCAGTAGTCTGCCGTCAGATATTAGTAGCAATACTCAACCCACAACAAATACAGAATTCCCAACAAAAGAAATCCAGCTGACTGTTAGCAATAGATTAGGATTACATGCCCGTCCTGCTGCTCAGTTTATAGCGACTGTAGCCCGGTTTCAATCCCAAATTCAGGTGCGTAATTTAACTAGAAATACTGAGGCTGTTAGGGGTGACAGTATTAACCAAGTAACAACTTTAGGGGTACGTCAAGGGCACGAGTTGTTGATAACCGCTGCTGGCTCTGATGCAGATGAGGCATTGGCAGCATTGCAAGCATTATTTGCAACCAACTTTGGTGAAGATAATACTACTCTGAAGTCTCCACCAGTATTTCATCACGAAATTACCCCAGCAACTCCGGGCCAACTTTCGGGGATCGCAGCTTCTCCAGGAGTAGCGATCGCTCCCGTTGTTCATTACCAACCCACTCCGATCCATCTTACGGAATATCACGTAGAAGATGCTGAGTTAGAGTGGCAACGTTTACAGACAGCAATTCACACTGCCCAACATGAAATTCAAGCAGTGTTCTCACAAGCGTCTATTCAAATTGGTGACGCTGAAGCCGCCATCTTTGATGCCCATCTACTGTTTTTAGAAGATCCAGTATTGCTGGAAGCGGCTCACCAACGCATTTTGGAACACCACATAAATGCTGAAGCAGCTTGGAAAGCCGTAATCGATCAGGTAGCAACTTCTTACCATACGCTTGAAGATTCTTACCTGCAAGAGCGAGTTGACGATGTTGTGGATGTAGGGCAAAGGGTGCTGCGATTACTACTTGGAAATGCCCCTGGTAATCTACATCTCTCTGAACCAGCGATTATAGTGGCAACTGACTTGACTCCTTCGGACACAGTTGGGCTAGATCCAACAAAGGTACTGGGTATTTGTACTACTTCTGGTAGTGCGACTTCCCATAGCGCAATCATCGCCCGTACATTAGGTATTCCCGCAGTTTTGGGGATAGATGCAAAGGTGCTGCACCTGGCAGATGGTACACTCATGGCACTCGACGGTGAGAGCGGTAAAGCATGGGTAGAGCCAGAACCAGATACTCTAGGTGTATTGGAGGCAAAACGAGAAGCGTGGCAAACTTACCAACAGGAAGCACGAGCCACGGCGCACCAGCCAGCAATTACCCGCGATGGTAAGCAAGTTAGTATCTTCGCCAATATTGGTAGCGTAGCTGATGCTCAAGCGGCTTTAGCTGGGGGTGCAGAGGGTGTAGGACTGCTTCGCACCGAGTTTTTGTATTTTGACAGGACTTGTGCTCCTACTGAAGAAGAACAACTAGCAGTCTATCAGGCGATCGCTCAAATTCTAGATACCCGTCCGTTGATTATTCGTACCCTGGATGTCGGCGGCGATAAGCCACTTCCTTACCTCCGAGTCGGGATTCCAGAAGCCAACCCTTTCTTAGGTTGGCGGGGAATTCGTTGCTCTCTGGATCATCCAGATTTATTCAAAACTCAGTTGCGGGCAATTTTGAGAGCCAGTGTGGGACACCAAATTAAGATCATGTTGCCGATGATTGCCACGGTGAGCGAGGTACACGCAGCTAAGGCAATTCTGGGTGAAGTGCAAGCTGAACTTTGCCAAGTTGGTATCCCTTTCGATGAAGCAATGGAAGTGGGTATTATGGTGGAAGTTCCGTCAGCAGTGCTGATCGCCGATCACTTAGCAACAGAAGTGGACTTTTTTAGTATTGGCACCAATGACCTGAGTCAGTATATTATGGCAGGCGATCGCACTAACCCACGAGTGGCAAATTTGGTTGATGCACTGCATCCGGCTGTGTTGCGGATGGTGCAGCAAACTGTTCAAGCAGCTCATGCAGCTGGGATTTGGGTGGGATTATGCGGTGAATTGGCAGCAGATCCTTTAGCAGTACCAATTTTATTAGGGTTAGGGCTGGATGAATTGAGTATGAATCCCCAAGCCATAGGTATAATCAAGCAGGCGATCGCGCAATTAACTATAGTTGAGGCCGAGGCGATCGCAGCATCAGCATTGCAACAAGATTCCGCTGATCAGGTAAGAGCGCTAATCTCAAATATTGCTCACTAATAAGCTAGTTTCAAAGCAATTAAATTTTATCCTTTTATCCGCTTAAGCAGGCACAGGAAAAAAGAGAATATAACTTTAGCGTAGGCGTAGCCCGCCGTAGGCATCGCCCTTGAAACGAAAGAGGTGATGAATTAAAATCTTATTCCCAGTTGTCCGTTGAATCCTCGCACAGAATTGTAACCAGCACCTACAAAAAAGTTATCAGCAGCGCCGACTTGAACCCCGCCAGAAACCGCAATACCTTTATCTTCTGAATAGTATCCAAGTCCTACATAAGGTGAAATCACTGGCAAACTCAGAAATTTTAAAACATCTACTCCAGTAGCTCCATCAGGCCCACTTCCTAACTCAACTCCTAAATCTAATGCTCTGGCTCCCACAGCAAAGGTTATATCACCATCTTGTCCGCCGACTGAAACCCAAGGCTGTGGTATGAGTTGAGCAGATGCTTCACTTGGGGCAAATAAGGTTAAAAAACCTAGTGATGTAATGAGTGTTTTGGCAATAACTGCTCTTTTCATGCTTTTCTCCCACACTTTAATTGTTTTGTCAGAACTACCCTTATTTCAGCCCCGTGATTAACTAGGGTTTATCCATAATGAATGACTAATAGTGACGCATTGAACTTTGTCTAAGTGCCCTGTAAGTATAAACATTATTGTTATATCTGAGACTATTGAATTTTCACCAAAAGAATGCGCCGACACCCTTTAGGGTGCGGCTACACGGACAAAGCCTGCTAAGAGCAGGCTTTAAGAATTTCAGCCCGCGGAGGCGGTGAGTCCAGCGCTGCGTTCGCGGAGCGTCTCGTAGAGAAGAGAAGTTGGAGCGGAGGCTGACTCCGTTGGCGCAGAGAATACCGCAGCGGAAAGTCTGAGCGGCGGTTCCCGCCGTTGGCGCAGCCCGCCGAAGGCATCAGAACTTGTCCATTCAGGCATCCAAACTTCGGGGAGGGTTTCCCGACAGCCAGGCGACTGTGTTCGCCCTTGGCGTGCCGGAGGCATCACCCGTTGGCGCAGCCTCTCGTAGAGAAGGGAGGTTCCCTCCGTTGTAGCAACTGCCGTTCAGACTTCTAGTCTGTAGGCGAATTCGCATTCATTGAGATGCTATCCTCGACAACTTATATATTCACTAGCGAGTTTGATTTACGCTAACTTCAGAAACTCTTCCAAGTTATGCTTTTTATTGGTATCTGTACTATTTGCAATCGCTTGCAAGGCTCTCATAAAACGTCAGTTTGATGAGTTGAAAAAGACGTTAAAAAACTGGAAGCATAACTTTGCTTAATAGAATTCAAAGCATAAGCTTGCCGTTGCAGCAAATCTATGCTTCCACTCACAAAAAGGGCAACAAGCGCGGAGGCTGTGATAAATGGAGCTAAGCGGATTCGAACCGCTGACTTCCTCAATGCCATTGAGGCGCTCTACCAACTGAGCTATAACCCCTTAACGTGCGTTATATATATTGCACTAACAACTGATAATTTGTCAAGTAATCTCTAATATTAAGTTATGTAGGATCTCATCTGCATCTCAATAATGAGTACTTGCTATGCCACTTGTAACAAATAAGTCATGCAGTGCCCCATCAGGAAGTAAACTACTAACATGGCAGCAGCAGCGAGAGCAACTAATGTACCAGCCAACATCAGAGAAAATTCCTTATTCTCGTAGGCTTTTTCCATCAGGTGCAGCGACCACGCCACTAGTGCTACATCAAAAACTAAAATAGGGATCAACATATTTCTTAATATTAGTTAATACTTGTAAAATAATATTAACACCCTTTTCAGGAACTGTGTCTAACCTGAGGTAGATGTGATTTACGGAGGAATTATAAATCAAGAAAGCGTTCGTACTGGTACGTTGCGATCGCCCAAATAATTTTTAATTTCTGCGACGCTTAATTGTCCGTAGTGTAGCAGGGATGCTAGTAATGCAGCTTCAGCTTTGCCTTCGGTTAGTGCTGTGTAAATATGTTCACAATTCCCTGCACCACCAGAGGCAATGACTGGAATTTGTACAGATTCAGCGATCAACCGTGTTAAATCTAAGTCGTACCCAGCTTGAGTACCATCTGCATCCATACTTGTGATCAGCAGTTCTCCTGCTCCCCGTTTTTCGACTTCTTGTGCCCACAGTAAGGCATCTAGCCCTGTATTTTCCCTGCCACCCCTAACATAAACATCCCAGCCAGGATTATTGGGGTCTATTCTGCGTCTGGCATCAATAGCAACAACTATGCACTGATTACCAAAGCGATCGCTTGCCCGATTAATCAAGTCTGGTTCACGTACTGCCGCAGAATTAATACTAACCTTGTCTGCTCCAGCTCGTAACAAACCTTTAACATTTTCTAAGGATTGAATCCCACCACCCACAGTTAACGGAATGAAGACCTGTTCAGCAGTGCGGTAGACCACATCAAGAATAATGTTCCTGTCTTCATGAGTCGCTGTAATATCCAGAAACACTAACTCATCTGCACCGGCTTCGTTGTAAACCTTTGCCAGTTCTACCGGATCGCCTGCATCTTGCAAGTTAACAAAGTTAACTCCTTTTACAACCCGTCCCGCCTTCACATCTAAGCACGGTAAGATTCTTTTAGATAACATAACAACTTTTGCATTTCTGGGTAATTGACCGGAATTTAAATTTTAAATTGGCGCGGGTATTCCCAAACGAAAATTTTCGCAGCCTTTGCTCATTCGCAAATATTGCGGCATAAATAGCACTCACACAGTCCTAAAGTCAACGTTGATAGCTGAATTATGGCGATAATCTCCTCGAAAAAACAACCTCCAGAACCCAACGGAGAAGCAAAGCAGCGTCGGGAGTCGGCAAAAGCACCTTCCACAGACAACATTTTGCAACCAGAAGCTGCTATTGATGAACAAGATAAGCAGGAAGAAGGTATTCGGCCGCAGCGATTTGCCGATTACATTGGGCAAAAAGACTTGAAAGATGTCCTAGATATTGCCATGAAAGCGGCCAAGTCTCGCGGTGAGGTGCTGGATCACTTGCTGTTGTATGGCCCACCAGGATTGGGTAAGACAACAATGGCAATGATTTTGGCATCGGAAATGGGGGTAAACTGCAAAATTACTAGTGCGCCTGCGCTAGAACGTCCACGAGATATTGTCGGGCTACTGGTGAACCTCAAACCAGGAGATATTTTATTTGTGGATGAAATTCATCGTCTGTCGCGGATGACGGAGGAAATACTTTATCCAGCGATGGAAGACTATCGCTTAGATATTACTGTTGGTAAGGGTTCAAGCGCTCGCATCAGAAGTTTGCCGCTGGCCAAGTTTACCCTAGTGGGAGCCACAACGCGTGTAGGTGCTCTTACTTCACCACTACGCGATCGCTTCGGTTTAATTCAAAAGCTGCGATTTTACGAAGTTGAGGAATTAACCAAAATTGTCCTGCGAAGTGCTCAATTGCTTAAAACTCCTGTTACAGAGGATGGTGCTACAGAAATTGCCCGTCGTTCACGAGGAACACCGCGTATTGCCAATAGGTTACTTAAACGAGTACGTGATTATGCGGAAGTAAAATTATCTGGGGAGGTAAATGAAAATGTAGCAGCTGAGGCATTGCAACTATTTCAAGTAGATCCCTGCGGTTTAGATTGGACAGATCGTCGAATGTTGAGTGTAATCATTGAACAATTTAATGGTGGCCCAGTCGGACTGGAAACAATTGCCGCTGCTACAGGTGAAGATACCCAAACAATTGAAGAAGTGTACGAGCCTTATCTAATGCAGATTGGCTATTTAAGCCGGACTCCTCGTGGTCGGGTGGCGACAAAAGCGGCATACAAGCATTTGGAATTCACACCCCCTAATGAACAGTTGTCATTGTTGTGATGAAGGGATGATCATCTCACGCAAAGGCGAGGCAGCGCAACGCACTGGTTCCTCTGCATGAGAATTCTCCCTATGATAAGTTGTGGAATTTAAACCACAGATGGACACAGATAAACCCAGATGATTAAGTTAATTGCTATTTTTCTCAGTCTGTTACTTGTGTTTGGCTGGGGTACGCCAGTCATGGCACAACCCCAACCGTCCACTATTACTCAAGAGCAGTTAAAACAAGGTGATGAGTGGGCAAATCAGGCGTTTGCAGCGACGAATCAAGGTGATTTTGTCACGGCTGAAAAGTACTGGACACAAATTATTGAGCAATTTCCTACTAATGCTGGGGCGTGGAGTAACCGGGGAAATTCGCGGGTGAGTCAGAACAAGTTGCAAGCAGCACTGGCAGATTATAACAAAGCCATAGAACTTGCCCCAAATGTCACCGATCCTTATTTAAATCGGGGTGCGGCGTTGGAAGGGTTGGGAAAATGGGAAGAAGCGATCGCAGATTATAATCATGTTCTAGAACTAGATCCTAATGATGTGATGGCGTATAACAATCGGGGAAATGCCAAAGCAGGTTTAGGGAAATGGGAAGATGCGATCGCAGATTACAAAAAATCTAATGATATAGCCCCGAATTTTGCTTTTGCCCGTGCTAACTACGCTCTCGCCCTTTATGAAACTGGTCAAATAGACCAAGCAATCCGCCAGATGCGAAATATTGTCCGCAAATATCCTAAGTTTGCTGATATGCGTGCCGCCCTCACAGCTGCCTATTGGGTAAAAGGAGAACAAGGTGAAGCTGAAAGTAACTGGGTGGCAGCTTATGGACTGGATACCCGCTATAAAGACATCAACTGGGTGACAAATATCCGCCGTTGGCCTCCCAGCATGGTAGTAGCTTTGGATAAGTTCTTGAAACTCAAGTAGGCACTTTCCACTCAACACAAATCTCTCTTCTGTGCTTCTATGCACCTGTTTTCTGGTATAGATCATTGTAATTAACCAGAAGCAGCAAATATGACTCATTTTGGATTGATCTGTCCTGCATCAACTGGTCATCTCAACACTATGCTCCCGCTGGGGAAAGAACTGCAAAAGCGGGGTCATCGTGTTACCTTATTCGGCTTACTTGATGCTCAATCAAAGACACTGGCAGCAGAGTTAGAATTCCGAGCAATTGGTGAATTTGAATTTCCTAATGGGGCGATCGTAGAATCTCTCACTAAGTTGGGGAAACTAAGCGGACTCGCTGCATTGCAATATACCGTGAATATAGTCAAGGATGAAGCGGCTGTTCTGCTTAGAGATGCACCATCAGCAATTAAAGAAGCAGGTGTGGAAGCACTTTTAGTAGATCAGGTTTCACCAGAAGGAGGAACTATTGCAAATTTTTTAGACATTCCCTTTATTACAGTTTGCAGTGCTGTGGTACTGAATCGAGAAGAGAATGTCCCACCTTATTTTACAAACTGGAGTTATAGTCCAGCCTGGAGCGCGCGGCTACGTAACCGAGCAGGTTATGGGTTGATGAAACGCATCGTCAAACCGATTACAGAAGTGATAAATGAGTATCGCCGAGAGTGGAAGTTAACCCCGCAGTCTAGCCCTAATGATCGGTATTCCCAACTGGCTCAGATCAGTCAACAGCCTGCTGAATTAGAATTTCCCAGGCAGAATTTGCCCCAGTGGTTTCATTTCACAGGGCCTTATCATAGTCCAATTGGTCGGGAAGTTCCTGCTTTCCCTTTTGAAAAGTTGAAAGGGAAACCGTTGATTTACGCCTCAATGGGTAGTGTATTGGGTAGCAAACAGGAAATTTTCAAATTTATTGCAGAAGCTTGTAACGGGTTGGATGCCCAACTGGTGATTTCGTTAGGTGGTTCTGCAAATCCAGAATCTCTGCAAGGGTTGCCCGGAAATCCTTTGGTTGTAGGTTATGCTCCCCAACTCGAATTGCTTCAAAAAGCTACCCTCACCATTACCCATGCAGGCATGAATACCACTTTGGAATCCTTAAGCAATGGGGTGCCGATGGTTACTATTCCAATTGCCAACGATCAACCAGGGGTGGCGGCGCGTGTAGCTTGGACAGGAGCAGGTGAAGCCGTACCCTTGAAACGCGTGAACGTTCCCAGACTACGAACCGCTATACAAAAAGTGTTGACGGAAGATTCTTATAAGAAGAATGCCTTGAAACTACAAGAGGCAATTAAGCAAGCAGGTGGAGTTAGTCGAGCCATTAATATTGTGGAACAGGCTGTGTCTACGGGGAAACCTGTGCTTTCTTAGGAAATGTCTACAACGACTTTGTAATAACAATAAAGTAGGGTTTTTAGACCTTTTCAGCATTTTCCCCAAAGTCAATAGTATCAGTTTCAAAAGCTCACAATCAAATTAAGAGGAGAGATTCACAAATGGGCATGAAAAAAATGATTTTATCGAACAATTTAGAATGCTATTATTTTGGCAAAGAAGAAACAGAGTACATATTTTCGGAAGTATTTCCTGAACAGCAATATTTCCGGCATGGGATCACAATCAATGAAGGAGACTGTATTTTTGATGTTGGAGAAAACATTGAATTGTTCTCTCTGTTTGTGAACAAATTGCAAAAGTCAGTTAAAACACTTGCTTTTGAACCGATCAAGCAAATATTTGATGTATTGCAAGCAAATGCTACTTTGCATTCTATTCCAAACATATCTTTATTCAATTATGGTTTGAGTTCAGAAAGTAACCCGGTAAAAGAGTTTACTTTTTATCCAAACATGGCTGGTAATTCAACGACAAGACCTTTGGAAAAATTAGAGCAGAGAGAGGTGATGAATGTAGCTTTGAAAAGGGATATGGTGGAATACCTTTTTCAAAGCGGAGAAGTTAAAGGTGAAGTCAGAACTTTGTCTTCTGTAATTAATGAATTAGATATTAAATCTATAGAGTTATTAAAAATAGATGTAGAAGGTGAAGAATATGAGGTCTTACAAGGGATAGCCCAAAATGATTGGAGCAAAATTAAACAAATAGTTGCTGAAGTTCATGATGTAAAAGGAAGAATAGATAAAATCCAAACACTTCTTAAAAGCAATGGATTTAGTATTACAGTTGAAAAAAATAATTTAGTTCCTGATACACTCAACACTTTCAATTTATATGCTGTGCGTGGTTGATGACGAAGTGATGAATATAAATACTAGCTTCGTTTCATACATTGCTCCAGGTTGCTCGCGTGGTATTGTATTATTTTTACAGTCCCTACCAGGAGCAGGTAACATTTGAATTTTTTCGTCTGCCCTATTTGACTACTGTGTGCTCTGAAACACCGCGTATTTATCCTCAATTATTTCTAACCTGGCCCCGAATTTTGAAAGCTCCCAGTCTTTCAGAGCACATAGCATTTAAATAGAGCGATCGCCAAACAAAACGAGGCATACGGATCATTTTAGGGGAACAATCAATATCAATAGACCTTTTGCATAAGGCGAGATTTGTTCAATCGAACCACATATGCATACAGATAAACAACGATATTTATCTGTGTTTATCTGTGGTTCTTTTTGGTTTTATTCAGATTTTTGCAAGAAGTCTAATATATTGTGCCCCTACCCGTTTGCTCTATTCAATAGAACAGAAAACCGCTGTTATGTCCCTAAATCTTAAGGATAAAGACCCCTATCAGTCAGCGCCTGTGCCACTCTACCCACCCCTAACGTATAAGCTGCTAGCCGCAGAGGAATTTGCCGCAACTTTGACTGCTGAATTACCTGATGATAAGCTTGCACCATCAACTGTTCCATTTCCCGGTTAACACGTTCCTCATCCCAAAATAAATAAGAAAGACCCTGTACCCACTCTAAATAACTCACTACTACACCGCCAGCATTCGCCAAAATATCTGGCAGCACTGTCACACCCCGCGCTTCTAGCAACAAGTTAGCTTCAAGAGTAACTGGACCATTAGCTGCTTCGGCTACAATCTGCGCTTGCACCTGATTAGCATTTTCTTCAGTAATCTGGTTTTCCAAAGCTGCTGGAATCAAGATATCGCAGGGCAAAGTTAATAAATCTGCATTGCTAATTGCTACTGCTTGCGGAAAACCCACAACACTCCTACGGTTTTTAGCGGCGTAAGCTTTCAAGGCTGGAATATCAAGACCTACTTGGGAAAACACTCCCCCAGCACCCGTTGAAACAGCGATAATTTTTGCTCCCGCTTGGTGCAGTAATTCTGCTGCGGCACTACCAACATTTCCGAAACCCTGGATAACTACTCGCACTTGTGCCAAAGATTGACCTCGCTCTGCTAAGGCCTCACGCACAATAATCATCACACCACGTCCTGTTGCCATTTCCCGTCCCCGCGAACCACCAATAGAAAGCGGCTTACCAGTCACAACTCCTGGTACAGCATGACCAACATTTACTGAGTAGGTATCCATCATCCAAGCCATCTCACGGGCAGAAGTACCCATGTCTGGTGCAGGAATGTCTACTGAAGGGCCGATATCTTTAATCAACTCGCTGATATAACGACGGCTAATTCGCTCTAATTCACCAACACTGTAGCGTTTTGGATCTATGGCAATACCTCCCTTAGCACCGCCGTAAGGAATACCTAATAATGCACATTTCCAAGTCATCAGCATTGCCAAAGCTGATACTTCCCGCAATGTCACTGCTGGGTGGTAACGAATTCCACCTTTGTAGGGGCCTAAAACATCGGAGTGCTGCACCCGATGCCCAGCGAGAACCTGCACTTCACCATTATCCAGTTTCACAGGTACGGAAACCGTCACCACTTTGCGTGGGTGACTGAGGATTTCTAGCAAACCTTGATCTAGCTTTAATTCTTTAGCTGCCGCCTCTAGGTAGCTACAAGCTTGATCAAATGGGCAGATGTACGCCGGAGAAGGACTTTCCAGCGGTAGTAAGGACGTTGAAACCATAAAATTTTCTCCTCATCGCGATATCTTCGCGAACCGGATATATATGGCTATAGCGTATCCTTTTTTTCTGATTAAAATGGAAATTTTGTAGTTTTTGTTACATTTTTATTTTTCCTTAGCCTTTACAGAATTATAGATGGCATATGTGTTGATTGCTTTTCTATAATTACCAATTATCAAAATTATATTTTCGATGGCATCGGAGCTTGGCTTGAAGATTACGCAACAACAGATAAATATAAAAAGTTATTATTTGTGATAACCGAATAATGCACTATAAAAAAGATAGGTTGGAAGATGTATTGATAGAAAAATATTATCAGAGTAGCTTTAAAAAAAAATCCGTTAAAATTGTGTGCTAAATTCCTCTAAGAATGAACAATAATTTTAATTTATAAAAAATCAATAGTACTTAATTGTCGTGTTTGTTTTTCCGTCAAGGTGTCACTCCTATTTCTATGAAAACCACTGATACTGAGCATAAACGTGAAGCGATATCTCATCAAAGACCGCTACCTTTACCCCCTGGCAATTTCGGTTTGCCCTTAATTGGGGAGACAGTTAGCTTTTTGCGCGATGCAGACTTTACTGATAAGCGACAACAGCGATATGGGACGATTTTCAAAACCCATGTGTTTGGTCGTCCCACAGTAATTATGTCGGGAGCAGACGCAAATCGCTTTTTATTAACCAACGAAAACCAGTATTTTTCTATTAACTGGCCTCACAGTACTAAAGTTTTACTAGGGCCAGCATCCCTATCACTACAAACAGGTGACATTCACCAAAAGCGACGTAAGCTGCTATCGCAAGCCTTTCAACCTAGAGCGCTGGCAGGATATATCACCAAAATGGAGGAGATTACCCAGAGTTATCTGCACAAATGGGAGCAGATGGGTACATTGACTTGGTATCCAGAACTGAGAAAGTATACTTTTGACGTCGCTTGCAAGTTGCTTATAGGAACAGATGCAGCAGCTGATAGCCATTTTGGCGAACTGTTTGAGGAATGGTGTGAGGGTCTATTCACCATCCCATTACAGTTACCTTGGACTAAGTTTGATCGGGCGTTGCGTTGTCGCCAGCAGCTACTGGCGAAAATTGAAGAGATAGTGCTGCAACGTCAACAGCAACCTAATTCAAATGAAGACGCCTTGGGACTGCTTTTGCAGGCGCGGGACGAAGATGGGAACAGCCTGAGTTTGCAGGAACTCAAAGACCAAGTGCTATTGTTGCTATTTGCTGGGCATGAAACATTGACATCAGCGATCGCTTCTTTATGTTTACTATTAGTACAGCATCCGCAAGTTCTGACAGCTGCTCGTGCAGAGCAACAGCAATTGGCTTTTGAGCAACCGCTGACGCTGGAAGATTTAAAACAGATGACCTATTTAGAGCAAGTACTCAAGGAAGTCCTGCGAGTAATTCCTCCAGTTGGTGGCGGCTTTCGGGTGGTTATCCAGCCATGTGAGTTTAACGGCTACCGGATTCCCCAAGGTTGGTCTGTCCTCTATCAAATAGGTAAAACACATAAAGACGGCAGTATATATACTGATCCTGAATGCTTTGACCCCCAGCGTTTTGCGCCAGAACGGGTTGAGGATAAACCAAAACCGTTTAGCTATATACCATTTGGTGGCGGAGTCCGAGAATGTTTGGGCAAGGAGTTTGCCAAATTGGAGATGAAGCTATTCGCGGCGCTCTTAGTACGTGAGTATGATTGGGAACTAGTACCTGAACAAAATCTGGATTTGGTGATGGTGCCCACGCCCCACCCTCGTGATGGTTTACAGGTAAAGTTTTGCCACATCAACTCAGGTGAACAGGGATAATAACTATCCCTATTCATCTGTGAACATAATATTGCGGCTTTAGTTAGGCAGGAAATCAAGTTTGTGCAAAGACCTCAGAAGTGAACTACCTACACCGACCTTGCGGTACGGTGTAGGCTTCCCAATTCATTGGGGATTGCCTCGGTTTTCATGGATTTTTTACGTCCAGAAGATTTTGGTCTTACATCCCCTCCAAGGGCAGAAGCGCTAGTTCCTAACGCCCACAATCGCAAACCTTCATTTTTAATATTTATAGCGGCGTTGATATCTCTATCGTGCCGTTTCTGGCAGTGTGGACAGTCTACAAACCTAACACCCAATGAATCATAACCTTTCTGTAGCATTGGGATAGGTAGTAGTGTCTCGCTACAAAGTTGAGATGATGGAAAAAATCTATCTATTTCTTGATAGGTATGACCAAACTTCTCAGCTTTGTATTTGAGCATAGTTAGAAACATTCCCCATCCTTGATCACTTATTGCCCTTGCCAGATTGGGATTTTTAACCATGTTCTTAACTGCCAAATGTTCTACACAAATAACTTGGTTTTCGTATGCTATTTTGCGAGATAGCTTGTGCAGAAAGTCTTCTCTTACGCTAGCTATTTTGCTAGAGATTTTTGCAACTAACCTTTTAACCTTGCGACGCTTGTTTGAAGTCTTATCTGTCTTCTTAGCTAGTTTACGTTGTTTGCGCTTTCTATTCAATTCTTGCTTTGCTAATTGTTTCTTGGGTAAGTCGTATTTAGAACCCTCAGAAGTTATGGCAAAGTTTTTTAACCCCAAGTCAACTCCAATAGCATCTCTGATTGCAACTACTGGATTGTCTTCCTGATTGAAAAGGATAGAAGCGCAGTACCTACCATCAGCGTTTCTTGATATAGTTACAGTTGTGAATTTTGCGTCAGGCAGTTGTTTGTGAAACACGGTTTTCATTAACCCCAAATTACCTGGAAACTTAATTACAGAATCTTCTGGTATTAATTTTACGTTTTGGGGATACTGAATTGACTGCTTACCATGTTTAGATTTGAAGTTAGGATATTTAGCGCGTCCTTCAAAGAAATTGACAAACGCGCTTGAAAGGTTGAATGTTACTCGTTGCAACACTTGACTATAAGCAATTCCCAACCATTCATACTCTTTCTTCAAATCAGGAAGCAATTTATCCATTGCAGCTTTAGAAAGACCTTTTCCTATTTCTTTATATGCGGTAGTCGTGGCATTAAGCATATAATTCCACAGCCAACGAGTATTGCCGAAACACTGAGTTAGATAGGATTCTTGCTCATCATTGGGATAAATTCTAACCTTAACTGCTCTGTACATGGTATCGACCTTACCGTGTTTACTGATTTATGGTGATACACGTTTTGATGGTTGTGTCACCCAAAACAAAATATTTTGCTCGTTTCGTGGTCACTGAGCTTGTCGAAGTGTCGTCGTAGCCTTAGAAAGTTTTCGCTACGCTCAAATATAGTCAGACCACGCTCCTCAACTCACGCGCAATTCATCTCAACACTGAACCTGTACTCAGGTCAGTGTGAGCCTTCTTGCTGTTTGAGGTAAAACTTCCATGCAGCCCATAAGGAATATGATGTTTGAGATGTAGACGAGCGATCGCTCCTTTATGGAAATCGCTGGCATCTAAAATCACTAAATCTGAACGGTGATGGGTAGCATCATAAACCAAAGCTAGCACCCAGCCATCATCTTCTTTTTCAAAACCTGGGCGAGGGACAAAAACCGGCTCACCCATAAAACCACGGGGTGCAGCACTCCAAAGTTGTCTTTCTCCAGACTCTAAATCAATTTTCAACAATGCTTGCAACGGAGCGTTACCAGTTTCTGCATGAGCCGCACCTATGTATAAATATCGATAAGGACGCCCTACATTAGCTGGATGTATAGTGGGAAATTCACAACATCGGTTTTCAATCAATTTCTGTTGTACCGTTCCATCTTTAAGGTTGAGATCAAACCGCCAAAGTTTACCTGGTGAAAGCGCCTCAAAATCAACTTGCCGAAAATCACTTTCGGGTTCGACTTCTGGTAAAGATTCGTAGCAAATGGAATCAATTTTAAGTTCATCCCCCACCTCAAAAGCATTGATGTGGTGGAAGACGAAACCAGATTGAGTTTCCAGAATTTTTACCTCTGCTTGTCCTTTTTTGGGTGTGCGGGGAATAACTATAATACGAGTCGGCTGATTTGGCTGAAACTTGATACATTCCCCTGCTGCACGTATTCCCAAGGCGAGAGGTATGGGATTGAAGGTGACAGGATTTTGAAAGAAGATGCAGTAATTGGGAGTAATAACAAAATCGTGGATAAAACAGAAACCCGGAACACTATGAGCGTGCTTTCTAACAATTTTGCCCGCTGGGTTTAGCTCGAAAATAGTAATTGTCGTAGATAATCCGGGTTTAATAGAAAAGTTTACTAGACAAGGTGCGCCTCCATCTTGGTCGCAGCTAGGGTCTAAGCGGGGATGTGCACCAAAAGCTTCACCTGTTGACAAAGCACCGTTGAAATATTCTCTTCCCAAAGTTTCCAAAGTGTAGGGGTTGAGAAGATAAGGTTCAGCAGCTTCCCACAATGCCAAAAGTTTTTCACCCCAGTAGATAACGTTGGTATTGGCAATATTTTTGATTTTGAAGTCGAAAATATTAGCTAACCAACCACCAGGTTTTTGCGTACCAAAGACACCGCGATGGAGAATTTTTCCGGCTTTTTTTTCTGCTAAATAGCCTTCAGTATGGACAAAACGGTTGCGGAAATGGGCACGACCATTGGTAAAAGTAATCCGGCTAATCATTCCATCACCGTCAAAAGGGTGATGAATGCGTTGTCCATTTACATCTAACAAACCAGGGCCATTCCTAAATAGCGTACCTTGCAATTCTGAAGGGATTTCTCCTTCTATATCATTAATCCAGTAATCAAACTCTTGATTTAGGGATTGATATCCTCCCTGCCAATCAGTACGAGTGTAGGATTTTTCAGTAATTTGGCTTTCTTGAGTTTTCAAATTCTGCATATAACTTGTTTTTTATTTTTACCTTGTGCCAATACTTTGAAGCCACTCAGAAGAATCTGTTTGCGGCTTTGCGTGAGATTATTTCATGAACTACTCAACTGCTTCTAAATCAAATCTGGTTGTTGTATCATCAACTCAAACAAAAACAGGTGTCACCCACTCTTAGCCGAGGCAGGTTGCAAAATCGGTGTCTCAGTTTGCTCCTCAGCAGCAGGTAGCCAGTTTAGGAATGGTAGGGGTAATAGCGTACTGAAGTTAGTAATCAGCACTAGCAACCAAAGTGACTCAAAGTTAGTAGAGGTAATCCCCAGCCAATTCATGATTAATGCCCCAGATGCATGGGAAAGCATTGCTGCTGAATTATTTATCGACATTAACAAAGCAAATAGTGTCGCTTCTACGCCAGAGGGACAAAGCCTTGCTGCTAGAACCATCACTGGCATAAAAGCAATTTTCCCCATTACGGCGAGAATAAGACCATCGCCCAAACTAAACCAGTGGTCATCTATACCCAAAAGCCGATTTGTGTGAGTCACTAATAGCAGCATCGTCATCCCTAAAGTGGCGGAAAGGATGGTACTCCAACCAAAAATCACACGGAAGGGGATGCTTTTGAGGAAACGTTGAAAAATCCAAACCCCAACTAAAGATGCAAGACTTGTCACCAAGTGCACGCGTCCCAAGAATTCTGGTTCAAAGTGTAGTTCGTTGGTAGAGAAGAAGAAAAAGGCTGAGTCAGCGGTTGGGGTGGCTTGCCAAATGAAGATAAACGCTGTTGGTAGCCAAATTGCTTTTTGAGTAAAGGCTTCCCGTAGTTGCCTTACTTGATGCTTGACTGCTAGGAAGTTGGTGTGATTACTCTCTCCAGCATTTTTACGGATGGGAGTCTCGGCAATCAACCAAGCTACTACTGAGAGCACAAGGGGGAATAAAGCGGTAATCAAAAAGACAGTATGGGTAGTGAAATGCTGTAGGAGCATACCGCTAAAGTAAGCTGTGATCAAACCTCCAACTGCGGAAGCACCCCAACACAGGGATTGTAGAGAACCTGCATCCGCTTGAGATTCGGCTCTAGCTCGTTCGACAACCAACGAGTCAACTATCACGTCACTGGCGGCAACAGACAGAGAACTCAAGGCGATCGCTATCGTAGCTGCCCAGGTAGTATGAACTATTGTCGCAAGGCTCACCCAGGAAACAGCTCCGAGTAATCCAGATAAAACTAAGTATGGACGCCTGCGATAGCCAAATATGGGAAAACCATCGGAGACAAAGCCAAACACAGGCTTGATCATCCAAGGTAGGGCGACAATTCCCAATAGTACCGACATCTGAGCCGGATTGAGCAGCAGTTCATCTTTGAGGAAAAAGCTTATGGCTAGACGCGCCAGCCCTAAAATTCCTTGGACAAAGTAGACAGTAAGAATTGCAATTAACTCGGCATTGGGTTCATGACCCAAGAAAATTTTTTCTGTTACTGAGTCTTTGACCTTGGACAAGCCAGAGGAGTGAATCAGCATTTGATGAATATTCTTGAAGTTTTCTTCACTTTTATATCATACCGATTTCTCAGGGTGTGAGTTGGAGGCATGGAGAATATATCCCTGTCAAAATTGATTATTTAACCTAATTAAACAAAGTTTTCCCAAAAGCTGACTTAGATTTTGCACTCAACAGCCAAATTTGAGTTATCCAAGGCTATTACAGCATTCTGACCACCAAAGCCGAAACTAAAACATAACACTCGCCGAATTTTACTTGGACGTGCTGCCGTTACCAGATCCAAATCAAACTCTGGCTGCTGCAATCCGACACAAGGGGGTAAAATCTGATGTTTTAATGCCATGAGAGAAAAAGCCACTCCCAACGCTCCTGACGCGCCTAGGGTATGACCTGAGCTTCCTTTGGTCGAACTAACTGCCACTCTTTGGGGAAACAAACGCTGGATCACCATGCTCTCTATGCGGTCATTTAGCTGCGTAGCTGTACCATGAGCATGAATGTAATCAATATCGGCTGGTGTCAAGTAACTACGTTTCAGACATTGCTTGACAGCTGCGATCGCACTCTTACCCTGAGGTTCTGGTGAATTAGGATGATATGCATCGTTTGTTAAGCCAAAACCGACAATTTCACCATATACATTTGCTTGACGCTGTTTTGCCGACTCTGCTGATTCCAGAACAAAAACAGCTGCGCCTTCGCCTAATACCAAGCCTTCTCGATGCAAATCAAAGGGATAAGCTCCAGTTTTCGCTAAAGCACCCATCTGCAGAAACCCTGCCAAAGATAAAGGTGTAATCGGTGCTTCCACTGCCCCAGCGATCGCCTGTTGACATTGCCCAGTTTGCACAAGTAAAGCTGCTTGAGCGATTGCCCAAATACCAGTAGCACAAGCTGCCATTGGTGCCAAAACTATCCCAGATACACCAATTTGACGCGCAGCTGCGATCGCATTCATCTGAGGTAAGGTATCTAACCAATTTTCTAAACACACTTCTTGCTCACAAGAGGAGTGGGGTATTGTTGAATTTTTCCCCTTCTCAATCTGCCGCGCCAGTAATTCCCAAGATGCTTGATGAGAACGACTCGATCCGATGACTACAGCACAATCAGGTAAAGGTAAAACCAACTCAGCATCTTGCAAAGCAGATGAAACAACCAGCTGAGTTAGCATTCTCAATTCAGCTGGTTGTTGACCAATTAACCCTAAAGGAAGGGGTTCTAGTTCTGGAAATGGTTGATGCAATCGAATTCCAGATTTACCTGCTAGCAATTTTTGCCAGCTATCGTCTGAGCTACTGCCTAAAGCAGAAACTAGACCAATACCAGTAACAACAACTTTTACCAATTTGGAAATTAGGAGTAGGAGTCAAGGGTCAAGAGTACAGACGCGATTAATCACGTCTGTACAAAGGTCAAGGGTCAAAATTCTTTCCCTGCTCCCCCTGCTCCCCCTGCTCCTCCTCTTACTGACCTGGGGTTTTCAAATTTTCTGCCCCTTGGGTGACTTTCGCAGAGTCAATGCGATCGCCTTGCTGAATTTTGTTAACTACATCCTGACCTTCAGTGACATAACCAAACACGGCGTAGCTACCATCTAGGAATGCCAGATCCGCTAAAGCAAAGTAAAACTGCGAGGAAGCAGAGTCAGGTTGTTGCGATCGCGCCATCGCCACTGCACCTAGTTTATGGGGCAAGACGACAGGTTGAGCAGTAGCATCAAAGGGTTTGTTGTAAACCAGCGTATTTGAACTTTTTGACTTAATTTCTAAGGGTACATAACGCTCAGTCCCGGTTTTTGGGTCTTTATAACCACCTGTTCCTAGTCTATTTACTGGAACTTTCGGGTCTTTGCTTTGAGGATCGCCCCCTTGAACCACAAACGGTTGGGGGTCGCGCACAACTCGATGGAAAACTAAGCCATCGTATACACCCTTTTGTACTAAATCTACAAAGTTGCCAGCTGTAATTGGCGCATTAGTGCCGTCTACTGCGATCGTAATTGGCGAGCCTTTAACCGTGAGCACCACAGTGGCGTTGCCTTCGAGGCGTGGTAAATCTGTCATTCCAGGGATACTCTCACTAGTAGTTTCAGATACAGAAGTTGCTTCAGTAGTTGCCTTGGTGCTGCCCTCGGTTGCTGGAGAGGTCGCTGTCGAGGTTGGAGAAGAAGTCGAAGCAACTTGCTGTGTTGAACATCCTCCCAACATCAAAGCACCGATGATTAAAAAAGCAAGCAAAAATTGTGAAATTTTTAACCGCATGCCATTTACTGATTCAACCAGAGTATCTTATCGTCTCAGGCGGTTATAGATTTTAGATTTGGAATTAGGGACTGGGAAAAATTTGCTTGATATTTAGCTCATTCCCAATCCCTAAATCTCCAATTCCTTAAAGTCCTTCTAAGGGCACTTCCAGAAAGCGGGCTAACTCTGCACCTTGTGTTTCCAACTCTGTTAAGGATAACGGTTGACCTACCCGTGTTAAAGGTATGTCTCGCCGACCTTTAAGGCGTAGGTAAAGGGCGCGACGGGGATTAAGACCCTCTTGAATGGTTACGCGTAGAGATTGCACATCTTTTATACTGCTATTAATCTCAATACGGCGGTTTTTGCCTGGAAATCCCCAACGGAAAATTTTGATAGTACCAGTTTCTTGATTAAACTCATTGTAACCGCCACCTATGTCCAATAAAATTACTAGCCATAGGTAAGAAGCTAGAAGCAAGCCAGCAGTGCCATATAACCCCATTACCAATCCTTGGGGGACGAATATCAGTTGAGTTGCATCGGTAACTAGGAGTAAATTAACTTTTAAGTAGCTGGATATCCCAGCTAGCAAAAAACCTGTGGCTCCTAGGGTAACTATAGTTGCCCACCAGTAGTTACTGAACCGACGAGAACCGAGAACATTTTGATGCAGGAGGCGATCGCCTTTGTTAATCGTTGTTGATGCCGTCATTGAACTACCACTGCCCGTGAGATACTCCCTTTAAAAGTCTGCCATTGAATCAGGATATCTTGCAAGCTGAAGGGCTACTATCGCTTCGCTCCAATTCAAAATCGCCGAAGTTCAGAATTGGCAGCTTCCGCCGCTCTGGCTTCTTTTAAATTCCAAAACCCTTGTTTTCTGTGTCTTTTAACCTTTTGGAAATGAGTTGGCTACTCTTGCCCAGTTGCACTAAAACTTTCAGATTTCTGAGAAAACTTGTGTCAAATTGTTAAATTTCTGATATTCATATTATTTATATAGGTTCGTGTTAAATACCTGATTCGCTTCCGTGTATCGGGCGAAAACGCGCACTAATGTGATAAGTTAAGAATCATTAAGTTACCGCCAGCTAGATTATTAGCTAATGGTACGGGTAAAGGCATAACCCTGAGAAATGCTAACTTAACTAAGTAGTAAATTCTCAGAATCTCAGATGCTTTAAGGCTGCTGAGAGTGTCAAAAAAAACGTTAATTCCTCGTGGCAGTAGCTCATGGGGGGAACCGCCAACATAGCGCTGCCTCCTGCACGTTGCAATTTTAGTAAAAAGAGGATTCTGTTTCAATGACCATCGCAGTTGGACGTGCCCCGAGTAGTAGAGGGTGGTTTGACGTACTAGACGACTGGTTAAAGCGCGATCGCTTCGTATTCGTAGGTTGGTCAGGGATATTACTATTCCCCTGTGCCTACC